>Ga0172368_10002610_pt1 | contig 22737 bp, 29 predicted proteins | sample Lak11m_FD_114540 | JGI IMG/M metagenome (GOLD analysis project Ga0172368, IMG submission 114540) | Freshwater microbial communities from Kabuno Bay, South-Kivu, Congo - kab_022012_11m | ecosystem: Environmental > Aquatic > Freshwater > Lake | place: Democratic Republic of the Congo: South-Kivu...
CGAAGCCGCTTCCAATAAATCATCCATTGTCGCGTCCCGAGCCGACGTATCATCCCGTCGGTATGAACGCAATGTCCAACGAAGAAAATCCATCTGTGTGGAGGTAGACTCGTTTTCTCTCCATCCAACCGCCGAGACGACTCTTGTGAGTCGTCTCATGCGTTAATTATGTCATTTCCTTCTTCGGATAATTGCATCAATCACCGTGAAGTCCCCGGCTTGATTGAACGTATGCGTCGCAAGGATCTTTCCGCCTTTCGGGAAAAATGATGACACATTTGTTTCTTTATACTCTTCTTCATTTAATTTCTCGATACGATTGAATTTGAGTGCAAATCCATATCGGCGGGACGAATCTTGCGAAGGGCGGATCAGCTGCCCATCCCGCGTGAAGATGCGCCCTGCTGGTCGCGCTGAACGAATATCCTTGATAATCGGATTGAGTGGATGCGCCGTCCACTGGTCGGCAAGCGGGTTATCGGCGTAGAAGAGATGCAATGCATCGAGGCTCGAACCGCCCTCTTCTTTGACATTCGCAAACAACCACCATTTCTTATCGTACTCGAGCAAGGTAGCGTCCACAGCGTAAATATCCGTCATCAGCATCTTGATGAACTGCCATTGGTTAGGAAAATTCACACAGCGATATAACTCCAGCGTGTGGTTGGCCGCGGTTTCGGGCAGCATGTAAATTTCGCCACCCTGCTCAAAGATGAACGGATATGAAAGATGATACGGACGTTCAAGGACAACTTGATTCGATAACAACCCGCCCTCTTTATCGAGAGTCAAACAGGCAATGCGACCAAGCCCCGCAGCCAGAATTTTTTCTTCAATGAAAACATAATAGCGATGATCTTTTTCAATGATGAATGGATCAGCCCAATACCGGTCCTTGTCCGGGATGAGTGGCCGGAGTGCAGGCCATTCAAGCGAATCGCGGCTTATATTTTTCCCCGTCATGATTACCCATTGATCAAGAAAGAAAAGAGAAAGAAGAGTCTTATCTATCTTGCGAAAGGCGCGCTGAATGAAGGCAGGCCGCGTCATACTGAAGAATCCAGTGTGCTTTCCCCGTCAGTGAGGATGTAAAAACTACGCGGGCCGCCTTCGCCTTGGTCATAAACAAAATCAGTGACGAGATAACCTTTGGTAAAAGCCGTCTCGAAGAATTCGCGCGAGAAGAAGCGCCAGTCGCGAGCGAGGGCGAAGTCAGCGGATTTCAAAGCCATGAAGTCGGACGGGATCTCAGCGGCGATCAGTTGCGCATCCAGCGGCGGAAAATGTTCGGGCGGGCGCGGCAAATTATCGGGTCCGGTTTGCAGCGTGTAATGTGGCCGCACGCCGACGCGCGCCAAATGATCCAATTTCAAGGTTGGACGCGCCCGTTTGCCAAGTCGGCGTTCGACGCGTTTGGTATTGAGCCACCAGTCTACTTGAAAACGATCGGAGGGCAGACCGGCGTTGAGGCCGTCGCGCATGTCGCCGTATTCGGAGCGATGATAAGCGGAACAAACCGCGCCGAGGCGCGCGATGTTCAATTGGGCGTTGCGGCTGATGAGCGGATCGTAGGTCCAAGTAATATGGTCAAGGCCTTGATGTCGAACCATTTGCCATTGGGCGCGTTTGAGTGCAAAGCCGAGGCCGCTGTCACGATGGTCGGGATGAACGCCTGCCATGTGTGAACAATGTTTGGGGCGCGGCCCATCGGGCGTGGTTTCGAGGCCGGGAAAGCCAAAAACGAAGCCGACCAATTTTTCGTTCACGAACGCACCGAGCACTAAACCGCCGTTGCGGGCAACAGTGATCAACATATGCGCGGGGACAACGTCGGTCTCACTGCCAGGCCAGACTGCGCTTTGCAGAGACTCGACCGCTGCCATTTCTTCGGGGGTTTCCAAAAGTCGGATGATTGGATGAGACATCATTATTCTCAAAAATTGCCTGTGTCTGTTTCAACAACTAAAGCTGCGCTTCTTTTACTACGGCAATCGAAACGTTCGAATGGCTTTCAAAACCCTGGAGCTCGTTTCGGAAACTTTCTTTGAAGTCTTCATCCAAAGCTCGCCATACCAGGGTGCGCGCTTTAGATAATCGAGTCGATAGGCAAAGCGCGCCGGCATCAGACCAAACGCGTTGGGTAAATTATCAACCGAGCAGGTACGGCTGATCGAAACATAATCGAGCCAGAAGGAAGACGCAGGATAGTTTGGGATGAAGGACTCGAAGGTCACGATCAACGCACGCAAAAAGACTGGATGAAGCTCAAATAAAATGTGCGGCCGCTGTGCGGCTTGCATGATGATCTCCATGATCTGCCGCACGGTGAAGTATTCACTTCCGCCGATCTCATAAGTTTGGTTGAGAGTATTTTCATTATTCAACGACCACATAATCACAGAGACCAGGTCCTCAACCCAAAGCGGCTGGATTACCGTCCGCTCGCCGCCGGGGATGGGAAAGAAAAAAGGCGTTATTTGCAACAAGCGTGCCAACCTGCTGGTGAAATGGTCTTCGGGGCCGAAAACAATGGCTGATCGAAAAATGGTAAACGGCACACCCGAACGACGAATGTGCTCCTCAGCAATGCCCTTGGCTTTGAAGACTGGATAACCCGATGAACGGCTGGCTCCGAGATGGCTGACGTAGATCATGCGCCCAACGCCCGCCTCAGCCGCGACCCGTGACAGATTCTCCGTGCCCTGCATATCCACCGCTGACAACTTCGCGTCGCGCCCCTGCGACTCTGTCCCAGCAAGATGGATGATCGTGTTTACATCTTTGAGCGCAGCAAGGATGGCACGCTCGTCTGACAAACTAACCACTGCCACTTCGACCGGGACGCCTTTCGGAAGCCGCGGTGAGCGCCGCGAGGGGCGGATCAATACCCGCACCCGATGGCCTGTCTCAAATAACTGACGGATCAACGCGCGCCCGATAAATCCCGTCGCCCCGGTAACCAGTATCATGCTGTAGATTATAGCAGAGGAAGAAAAGGCCCAATTTTAGAATGAAATTGAGGGGTGGATGAAAAGTGGATTCATCTCGTTGCGAGAGTTGCTCTTCCCCGCCTGTCCTGTGATCTTCCACAGCTCAAACGCGGGTTGTTTTATTCCGTGCTTAATTCTCTATACACAAACCATTGACCCTTGCGATCATCCACGCTTTTCATGGCTCGATCATAATAAAGATCGAAGACTTGCCCCGTGTTCACGCGCACTCTAAAGAAGAAGCGCCCCACGTTCAACGAGCCGCGGCCCGACGCGACCTCTGCGTGGGATGGACGCATGTTGCGCGCCGCGCGTCCGCGGCGGGTGAAGTCATTCCAGGAAGAGAGCGTCTCAACGACTTGATAAGTTTGCCTTTCCCAGATAAAGCTATCAGGACAATGCGGCGATTTTTCGTGAATGGGCAGACTGTTAAAAGAAATCTCGATGGGCTGATCGAGGAAACGCAAGGGTTTCTCGTCCATCATTTGTCTTCGGCAAGATGAAAATGATGCAGGAAGCGATGGAAGATGGGCGCGGCCAGAAAGCCAACCGAGGCCAGCAGGACGACGCCTGAATACAGTGCATAGAACGATGCGAAGATCTTGCCCGCGTCCGTCTGCAAAGGGTTCACCGGTCCCATGCCGCCGAGGATCATCGAAGCGTTCAACAACGAATCGATCCACGACAAGCCTTCGAGATAATGATAACCGGCCATGCCTATTGCCAGGGAACCAGCCAGAATGATGAAACCCATGAACGCGTTCAGCACAAGGCGTTTAACAAACGTCCTGCGGTTTGCCAGTGGTTGTTTATGATGTTCGTACATTCAGCCTCCGTTGTATTTCAGATCCCAATCCCAAAACCAAAAAGCCAGCCCTTGATACTCGCCCCATTTCTCGAATCTCTTTTCAACCTGTTTGGCAGTGATTGGCTTGCCTCGATACCATTCGTGCGAGACCACTTTCAGTGCCCACGAATCAATCGGGATAAAATCGTGGCGCCCTAAAATCATCAGCAGGTTCGCGGCGGCATACGGCCCAACGCCGCGTATCTTCATCAACTCTTTGCGAAGTTCAAGTGTTGGCAAGGTTGATGCTTTGAAAGACTCGACATCCAGTTCGCGCGACGCAACTCGACTCGCCAATTCATGGATGGCGGGAGCGCGATAACCGACGCGCACCGCTTCTCTCAGGAGTTCAGGGCTGGACGCGGCAATCCTTTCGGGCGTGGGAAAAGCTTTGAAATCGGTGCCCGGCAGAGGGTCCCCGAAAGAGGCGATGAGGTTGGACGTCATGCGTATGGTGGCGGCCCATAATGTATTCGTCGTCAAAATAGTTTTGATCACGTCTTCGAAAAATGTCGGCGAACGGAGCACGCGTCCGCGCGCCAATTTTTGTGAATGGCGAAGTTTCGGTTCCTTGCGCGCGGCTTTATAGAAAGGAGAAAAATCCTGATCGAGGCCAAACATCCACGAAATTTTTTCTTTGACTTCGCTTTGTTCGGTCCTGTTTAATTTGTCAGTTTCAATTTGTACTCCATCCGACGCGTCCGATATTCGATATTCGATAACTCGATCGGCTGAGAGGCGGTCTGCATAATAGACGGTATTGTTCTGAAAGCGGAATGGCGCAAGTTGAATCCAACCATGCGAGTTGACCACGGATAGAAATTTGAATGGTTGACGGGCAAAGATGGTAACGCGCATTATGGATACGATGCCTTTGACTATTATTTCAGCGTATACACAGCGTAGCCGCGCGCGGGGGCAAAGAATTGTCCGCGGCCATCTGAGCCGGTGGATTGGTCAATGGGACGCGCAATATCCTTTTTGCCCCACCAGGCAACGGGTCCGAATGATGCGTTTTGCCACTGAGTGTTGACCCACGCCCCGCGCCAGTCGTTGCCGCTGTTGTTAAGCACGTAGATGAGTCCGGGCTTGTCGCCGCCTGCACTGAGCGAAGGCGAAGTGTAGCCGGTGCGTTGCATTATGTACAGATTGTCGTCCAGATAAAGAGTCTGCGCAGCACCGCCCGCGTATTTTTCGTGAGCCTGCACGAGCGCGTCAATGCCGTTGGGCGTGTCGCGCAGCGCAAGGTTGTAATTGAAATAGTCACGCCAGAAAACACAGGGATAGCCTTCGTGAGTGAGGATATAACTATAAGCCAGCAGTTTATCGTTGACGACCGGACGGCCTTCATCACGCAGGTCATGGTTCTCAACGAAGGTCACTGTTGTCTGCGGCTGTTTCCGGAGTACAGTTTCCCATGTGGCCAGGTTGCGCAGACTGAAGCCATATCGATCGCAAAGCGCCTTAAGCATCTCACGCAACGGGAAGTCGAAAGCGTCCACCGGATTGCTGTTGGAGAAGTTGGCGAGTTCCACCCAGTTCTCGATGGCACGAGCGGAGTCCCAGAATTCAGCAACGCCATAAGGAGTGAAAGGCTTGCCACCACGCATGTAACGGTATTCCTGAATGGCTGTGATGGTGTTCGCGCCATAGCCTTTGACAAAGTCATAACGGAAGCCATCGAAACCAACTTCTTCAACCAGCCAGCGCATGAGCTTAAGCAGTTCAGCATAAACATACGGATTACGATGTGAGAGATCGGGCATGTCACCGAAGGTCATCTCGTCCCATGATTCATACATGCTGGGATGAAAGGATTCCCAGTTGCGCGGAAATTTCCCGCTCTTCGGGTTGAAGAGTGTCCAGCGCGATTGGCCTGTGAGCGGATTGACCTCCTGCGCGTCCGCACCGGAATTATGGTTAATGACAATATCTGCGATAACACCCATATTATATTTGTGCGCATTGCTGATGAGAGCCAATAGATCTTTTTTCGAACCGAACCAGGTTGGGATGGTTCCCTTCTGATCGAACTCGCCGAGGTCGTAATAATCGTATGGGTCATAGCCCATCGAGGGTCCGCCTAAATTGGCGGCTTTGTGGACAGGCGGAAGCCACAACGCAGTGAAACCGACTTTTGCTAACGATGGGATTTGTTCACGGATAGTATTCCACCACTGAAATTCTTTTTTCTCTTCGCGCGGACAGTCCCAGTAAAAGGTTTGAAGGATAACACCCATGAGATTTGCTCCTGAATTTGCGTTTATATAATTGTACTGGAAAACAAAAAGGACTGGTGCCCCATCACCGGTCCTGCACTAGTTGCAAGCCCTGGTAACCCTCCACATTTCGATGCGCTGACTTATCTGGTGCAGAAGATAGCCACCCTGCCGCGTCAGTTTACTTTTGAAATCCTATTGAAAACGGATTTGATCCACGCACAGAATGAGATCATGGATGTACTTGGCGTATTGGAACAAGACAAGGATGTTTTGCTCTTATGCGGCAGTACCGATGACTTGGATTGGCTGGCTCGCGAATTGGCCAAACTCCCCTTCGACTTTATCGTGCATGAGCCTGAACAATTGCGCGATGCTTTGCGCAAGCGGGCCGTGGAGTTGGCAAACCTGGCTGAAGCTGACTAGCAGGGTTAAAAAATAATGTCAAAAGGATATTGCGTATTTGTCCAATTATTCTGTTTTGAGCAACTTCTCTACAGATAAGATGTCATTATTAGGTTTCCTATAGTAAATAGTATAAGTTTGTCCGTCGACTATTGCGTCGGTGACGCCCTGATCCAGCGAAAATTCCTGCCCGCCAACATGTAACTCATAATATATGCTGTTTCTCTCTCCGCTTGTTGTTATGATTTCTGCGCGTCCTTCTACTTTAGCGAGTTGATGTTTGCCTTGCAGCATGATGCGTCGTAGAAGCCACCAGTCAATTACCAATCCAACCAAAAGCCAGACAACTGCAACAATCCATGATGTTGGACTGGTTGTCTTGTTTGATTGAACGGCAGAGATCAATGGTTGTGACGTTCCAATTAATATTGCCAGGCCTATGGCCAAGGCAATAAGCTTTCCTGTCGTTCCTAATTCCAACGCTTTAAAACGCAACTTTTGTTTTTCTGATAAATTCCCCTTGCGATTCATCTGTAAATCAGATTCGTCGAACACAAAGTATTGCTTCAACTTTTGGTTTTCCATGTTTTGTCACTTTCTATTGAAACTTGGTATGTAGATCCCAATGTTTTGCACTCGCGAAGCACCCTGAATGAGTAGTGTACAGTGGTTGGGCGTAGACTCTCGTGGGAATTAGTATAAGCCCGAACCGGTATGTGCCAATGATTTGAGACACCAAATTTGAGAATTTAGACAAGCTCTGGAAGCGAGCAATGTCTGTGGACCAAGTTCGGGTAGAATAATCTCACCCCTCAACAAAACGGGAACGGCGCTCTTGCAGTGGCTGTTCTCGTTTTCATTTTTGGGAGTCCACCTCCATAAGAATCTAGTCACTCCTGATCGCAACCTCCAGGGCACCCATCGTTGGGGCAGATGCTGGCGGGTTGATCCAAACCGCCGCGGGTAATTGAGCTGGTCTGGGTGGTCCTTTCACAAAGCGCTCGGGATTCTTTCGGTAAGCGACTTGCAGTACTTGCTGGCGCTGATCTAACATGGTCTCAGCTCGTCCGAAATGAACATCTGCGGGTGTCAGAAGACCCAGGGCACTGTGATGATGTTCGTAGTTGTACCATTGAAAGAATTCTGACGCCCATGAGCGGGCATCGGGTTGACACCCAAATCGTTCGGGATACTGTGGGCGGTACTTCAAGGTTTTGAACTGTGCCTCAGAGAACGGATTGTCGTTGGACACATGCGGACGAGAGTGTGTTTTCGTCACCCCCAGATCTGCCATGAGCAAGGCCACCGGTTTGGAGGTCATCGAACTTCCGCGGTCTGCATGGATCGTCAGTTGACCGGGTTGGATAGCCTGACGAATGCAGGTTGCAGCAATCAGCTCCTGCGCCAGACTTGCTGACTCACGCTCTGCGATCAGCCATCCGACTGAATAACGGCTGAAGACATCCAGAATGTTGTACAGGTAATAGTAGGTCCATTTAGATGGACCCAGCAGTTTGGTGATGTCCCAACTCCATAATTGATTTGGTTGGGTGGCCAGCAGCTCTGGTTTGACGTAATGAGGATGCTGGCGTTGATCGCGACGCTCACGCACTTCGTGATTCTCATCCAGGATGCGATACATCGTCCGCCACGAGCACAGGTATTTTCCTTCGTCCATCAGTGTGGCATACACTTCGCATGGAGCTTGATCCTGAAAGCGATCACTGTTCAACAATCGGCGGACTTCAGCCTTCTCTGTGGGAAGCAGAGCACGGGGGGAAACCAGCGGTTCAGACACTGGACGTGGATTGGCCGCAGGTCGCATTCGATAGAGACTGCTTCTGGGAACATCCAGTGCCTGGCAGGCTCTCCGCACACTGACCGTTTCGGCCAATTGCTCGGCGGCCTGGATCATCTCCGCTCGTCCAGAGCCTGCCCTGAGCTTGCCGAAGGGTTGTTTTCCTCGACAGCCAGACCAAGCATCTGCGCGACTTTTTTTTGGACTTCGATAATTAATTCTGCTTGTCGCAATCTTTCCTGCAAGCGTTCATTCTCGCGACGAAGTTTGGCCAGTTCAATCGCTTTCGGATCGGGTTTGGGTCCACGTTTCTGTGGCGACAGTCCATCTAATTCACCTTGCTCCCGCTGTCTGCGCCAGGTGGTCAAGTAGGATGCGTACAAACCTTCCCGACGCAACAAGGCGCCAATTTCTCCCGAGCCCTGGCAGGCATCCACTTCCCGCAGCAACCGCTGTTTTTCGGCAGCTGTGAATCGTCTCCGTTTGACCTTGGCGACTACTTCTGTTTTTGGCATTTCTTCATTTACCTTACCATTTGAATCCTGTGACATGCTTTTTCTCCACCGCCTGCTACTCTAAATTATTCGACGGAGTTGTCTCATCATTATAGTCACAGAGGGTCTTTCGATGCAACCCAAATACAGGGCTCGTAACCTTGTGAAGTATTGGGGTCACACCAAGCCTTAAGATAAAACTCAGGTACGTAGTGTTGTTTTTTATTCTCACTCATTATTTATCATATAACAGATGAACCATCTGGATGCCTGCAAAGATTTATTCATAAGGTCATCTCTCTTTGATTAATTCTTAATAAAAGTTAATTTCAACCGGCAAGGCCGTCCTTGCCCAATTGCTAAGCCTACCACCCAACTTCCATTGTTGATATTTGGCGGCCAGCAGTTTTCTAATCGGGGTATCGTCCTTCCCATCGTTCAGAATATGTGCGCGGCCAGTGAATTTATGTTTCGCGATGCGCACCGTGACATCCGGAGTCTTCAACAGATTCTTCACCCGGTCAGAATTATCCCTGCCACCGGACAAAAGATAAAGCGTGCCCTCCAAAATGCCAAACCAAATCTCGACCTCATGCGGCTTTCCGCTCACGCGGCCGGTGGTCGTCAGATAACAATATTCTTCTTTCGACAATCTCTCCAGAAGCGCGGGCACATCTTTTGTTTTTTCAGCTTTCATGATCTTTCTCCATCCGGCATCACCACTGATCGTATTCGTATACTTCCTCGGTTTCATTGGAAAGAAAATACGTTTGTGCGGGCAGGAGCAGATGTTTACGCTTCCAGGTGGCATAGACCGTCGTACAAGATGAGCGCGGCAGTCTTTTGATCGAAGCAGAGTCATATAGATGAATTGACCTGTTTGTGATGGTTTCGATCACCGTCCAATGATCGTGGAAGCCTTGCAGACCAAGGATGATGGCGCGTCCGGGCGTGCCATCCAGGAAGAATTGCATGGAGTTCCAAAACGTTGTCAGGTCGGGGTTTGGAACGCCGCGCCACGGAATTTGTACATTTGCTATGCGTTCCTGTCCGACCACCTTATCCATGATGAGCAGCATTTGCGTGTGGATGACCCCGCCTATCAAAAGCTTTGCCAGTAATCGCTTGTGCGAGAGATAATGAATAATGTCATTGAAAAGTAGCTGTGCATCGTAATCCGATGAGCGATTGATAAATCTCTCGGCGTTGACGATGCTATACAGGCCGCATAACGAATCCAACCCGCCCTGCTGAAAGGGCGGAAAACCTAAGGTTGGTCTGGTGTACATATTTTCCCTTATTTAATAAACTGGTTTTATGAGCGCATTGTCGCTCTATTATAGTTGCAATCATCCCTGCAGATCTTGAAGGCGGGCGGGATTTGTGAGTAAAATGGAAATATGCCAACTTATGATTTTGTCTGTTTAGATTGCCAGCAACGTTTTGATGTATTCCTGACCTACAGCGAATATGGCAAAAAGAAAGTGAACTGCGCTTTTTGCGGCAGTGAACACATCCGGCGGCGGATGACGAAGGTGCGTATCGCCAAATCGGATGAAAGCCGCCTCGAGAACATCGCCGACCCGTCCGCTTTGGACGGATTGGAGGATGACCCGCAGGCGCTGGGTCAGATGATGCGCAAGATGGGCAAGGAAATGGGCGAAGACCTCCCAGCCGAATTTGATGATGTCGTGGACCGGCTGGAGGCCGGTCAATCGCCAGAGGAAATCGAATCTGCCTTGCCTGATATGGGGATGGACAACGGCGGCGTAGATGATGAACCGTAAAGCGCAATGGCGACCAATGGTCGCCATTCTTTTTTAGATTGTCAGGATAATGGGTTCGTTCCTGGTCACGATAATCGTATGTTCAAATTGCACAGCGATGGCGTTGTCCGCCGTTTGCAATGACCAGCCATCGCGCTGCTGTTTGATGCGGCCCTGACCGGTCGTCAGAAACGGCTCAATCGCAAGCACCAGTCCGTCGTTCAAAATGCGCCGATCACGCGGGTTGTAAAAATTCAAGATCTCTCCCGGCTCTTCATGCAGGCCGCGCCCGATGCCGTGACCGGTCAATTCATAGATGACGTTGTAACCGCGTCTCTTCGCTTCCTGCTGGACCGTCTTGCCTATCTCGTTCAACGGGCGGCCGGCCTTGACAACGCTCAGTGCTTTCCTCAGAGTCGACTTGGCAGCTTCAATCAATTTGTGAACATCCGGCGAACGTTTGGAAGCCCACAACGACGCGCCTGTGTCCGCAAAATAACCGTCAAGTTCGGCTGAGACGTCGATGTGGATCAAGTCGCCGTCTTTCAAAACATAACGGCCGGGAATACCATGCGCAATGACGGGAGAAACGCTGATGCAGGTCGCGCCGGGAAAGTTGTAGGTTACTTCGGGCGCAGAGTGTGCGCCTTCAGATTCGAGGAAGCCGCGCCCGATTTCGTCCAGCTCGCCGGTCGAAAGTCCGGGACGAACCGCCGCCATCATTTTCCGCAATGCCTCGGCGCAGACGCGCCCAATGGCTTTGAGAGATTTGATATCGTTTTCAGAGTCGGCTGTCATGATTTGTCTGCTTTCAATACACGTTCAATATACCCGCGATGCTCGGCAAAATGTTCGAAAGAATTGCCGCGCACCCAATTCATAAAAGGACCTTCCTCAGGATCGTCAGGAAAACGCGGCTTCATCAAATCGTCAAAAGTCATGGAGTCCAGTTTTGCAAGCAGGTCGCCATAAACTCGTTTGAGGTCGGTCAATACATCCTCAGCAGAACGATGCTGATGGCGCTCGAACAGGACTTTGTTCATCACGTCGAAATTCCACTCTTTAGTGATTTCGGGCGCAACGCCCATCACTTCGTGAGCGGGCTGTCCGCCAAGATTGTTGTAAATCAGAATTTTCATCCATTCCATCAAATGCGCCAGATTATCTTTTGGCGACCAGCCGCCTGCATCCGGAGTGACCATTTGCTTAGGAGAAAGTTTCCCAGTTACATCTATCAACGCCGACCACTCTGCATCGATCATGGATAAAAGTTCGGACATGTTTTTAGGCGTAGCTTCTGTCATCGTCTTACCTTGTTTATATCTTTTTCAACCGCTCCGAGATTTCAAGCAGATGTTCCCATCCGTGTTCCAACATGCGGCGCATACACCTGCGAGCCGACCACATTACCTGGCCATGCGGGATCAACTGCTTGCGTTCATCATCGGTCAACGACTCCAGCCGCGCATTGGTAATATCCCAAACAGCGGACAAAGTCAACGGCAAAGAATCTGGACCTTCATCCTGCACAGCTTTGAGAGATTCAGAAAGACCGTTCACCGGGCCGACCAGGTATCGCAAATAGACCGCCTGCGACTCAGCCATGTGCTGCAAAATATGATGGACCGAGCGCCCCCCGCCCTTTGGCTCAAGGCGCAATTGCTCCTGTGTTTCATCACGGATCAATTCCAAAAGGTCGACCTGCATCCACGCCAAACGCTGGAGATAGATGCTTCTATTTTGAGTCGAAAGAGGTTTAAAGTCCGATGCAAATCCCGGCGTCGGGTCGCCATTTCCGAGCCATGTGCCTTTTGTGATATGGACATCCACAACGGTGTTGACTGCTCCATCCGGCCGGACGGCCTCGCCATGCCGTTCCAGAAAGCGCAGATAGGTTCGTATCGCCTCAGGCGTGGACTCCAGAGCGGCTTCCGTGGTTGGACCCTGGGCAATACATCCCAGCAGATCCAGCACATGCACCATGGTCTTCTTATGTTTCGGGCCAGATTCAAGATAGAGTGAATATTTCGTCATATGATTAGCCGCTTATAGCGTAGGCTTCTTTCAACCAGCCGACTAACACCGGGTCAACATCATCGGGTGATGTGAGTTTGACTTCCTGGTGGAAGCGGCTGGCAGATACTTGCTCCGATTTGGCGATGCGCGCATGTTTGATCGGCGCTGCGGACTTGATGTTCAGGATCAATGCGGTTTTTCTGGTCACCACGCCCGCAAACGCAGACTTGTTGACCAGATGGATGGATGTCTTTTTTGGCTCCTCGACCACCGGCCCAAACTTACGAGATTCGGCCAGAATACGCTTATAAATGGCTCCCACGAGGGGATCTTTGCCTGCAAAGTGGTCAGAGACGGTGTAATTATCCATTTTAACACCATCCTTTCTTTCCTAGAACAAGTGTACTTCAGATAGTCGGGGACGGCAAGAAAACAAAATGCCCTTCCAGGGATACGAAAGGGCATGGAGGAATATTTCCTATCGTGTTCCAATTCTATTCAAGATGGTCTGGCGCAATTTTTCTTGTACTTTCTCCCACTCTTGACTAGCGTCCACCACTGCCCAGCGACCTGGCTCCTGCTTTACCAACTCCAAATATCCCGCGCGCACACGTTGATAGAATTCGACTTCATGAGCATCCATACGATTCCATTCGACCGCATTTTGCTTTTTGCGTTTTAGACCGATTTCCACATCTACATCCAGCAAAATCGTCAAATTGGGAATCAATCCTCCCGTTGCGTATTTCACGAGTGCGCGGACTTGATCCAGATCCTGCTGATGCCCGTAACCTTGATAAGCAATGGTTGAATCATAATAGCGATCCGAGATAACAATCTCGCTCGCGGCCAAACGCGGCTTGATGACCTGTTCCACGATTTGCGCGCGTGCCGCCTGGTAGAGCAAAGTCTCTGTGCGAGCATGCATCTCTGCATTCTTCAGGTTGTGCAGGATGCCGCGGATCTGTTCACTGATGGATGTCCCGCCCGGTTCGCGCGTTGGAAAAACGATATATCCTTTCTCGCGCAGATATTCAACGAGATGCGGAATGTGTGACGTTTTGCCGGAGCCTTCCGGGCCTTCGAGTGTGATGAACATTGCATGAATCCCAGTTAAATTTATTGGATGGTTTCTAATTATACGTTCATATTGGGTTTAATTCTCCTGTCATTTTCGAACACTAAAATAAACACTTGTAAAGCTCAGAGACTTTACACGAAGGTTCAAATGAATTTGAAGCGAGTTCTATACATCACATTGATCGTGGTGGTTGCCGGTGTATCTGCGCTGGCTGGCGCCGTCGCAGGCGGGATAGGCGTTTTCCAGGCAGTGAGGCAACAAGCCAAACTGCCCGCACAGATACAGGCAATCCTACCTGCCAGCAACACCAACCCAGCCCAGACCCTGAACATCAACACGACTGACATCCAGACTAGCATTACGCAGGCGGTCAAACAAGTCGGTCCCGCCGTCGTGACCGTGGTCGGCAGCATTCCGGGACAGCAAACTTTCTTCGGGACGTCCGGCGACCAGACCGTCAGCGGAAGCGGAATATTTATTTCCGATCAAGGCTATGTGCTGACCAACAACCATGTTGTAGAAGGAACACAAAGCACAAACATCATCCTGTCGGACGGGACGCAGGAAAAAGCCACCATTGTCGGCACCGATCCGTATTCAGATATCGCTGTTTTGAAAGCGGATGGAAAAATCCCGGCGGTTGCCAAGCTCGGAAATTCGGATGTGCTTCAACCTGGCGAATCTGTGATCGCCATCGGCTCACCGCTCGGTGACTTTAAAAATACCGTGACGGTTGGCGTGGTCAGCGCGACGGGACGCTCGCTCGACTCTGGAAAAGGCTACCAGATCGAGAACCTGATCCAAACTGACGCGGCCATCAACCAGGGAAATTCCAGCGGACCATTGGTTGACCTCGTCGGTGAAGTGATCGGCGTCAACACTTTGATCGTCCGCAACACCGGAACCGGTGCGGTCGCTGAAGGTTTGGGATTCTCTATCCCGATCAACACTGCGCAGGCCGTGGCTCAACAGATCATTCAAAAAGGATATTTCTCGCACCCATATTTGGGAATCGGATATCAACCCATCACGCCAGACATCGCCGCTGCATATAACCTGCCCGCTCAATGGGGCGCCTATGTGACCAACGTGACCGCTGGCAGTCCGGCGGGGCAGGCTGGCTTGCAGCAAGGCGACATCATCACGAAGATCGACGGCGTGGCGCTCGATGCGACTCATTCCTACCTCAATACTTTGTTCACCTACAAAGCAGGCGACCAGGTCACTGTTGGCTTTTCAAGGAATGGTCAGGACATGCAGGTTCAAGTCACGCTCGGCGAAGCGCCGCATAACTAATTTCCCCATCCATTAAATATTGTAGGGGCACAGGGACGTTGTGCCTCTACAATATTTGTCTCTTAAGGGATTCTATTTATAACAAGATTATCGAGATCAATCTTAGCTTTCACGCCATCCGATACAATTAGCAAAAAATAGATTCTGCCTGCTCGATTAATACTTCCGTCTTGGACAGTCGCAAAAGATTGACCATTAGCTAATAATTCAAATTGTGTCCCGTTTGCTATAAAGCCATATCTATTAACTGCCCCATCAGTTATATCGATTGTGGGAGCTGTTGCTTCTTTAATCAATGAATTGAGCCCAGTATTTTGTACTAGATTCATAAATCCCAAATTATCTCTAAAGTAAATTACATAATAGAACTCATCTATCCTCCTAAAATCTATACCAAAATAAACTTGGCCATCCGGTTTGTTTTTTGAAATAGCTACATCAATTTCCAATTGAAAATCTTTTGCAGAAATACTTGGTCCGCTGAGATGAAAACTACAGGTTTCCGGTGTATTACTCAACGGACAATTGATGCTATTGCTATACTTACCCCCAGCTATTTCAGATTGAATGTCAGGGCTATCTTGAATCAGCCAATCATTTCGATTATCGATAAAATTATCTTGCAGCAAAACAGAGTCATCAGGTGCTATTGTCGTACCAGCAGTCTTAGGCGAAAGTATTGGAGTAGACGCGTTAGGTATTATAGAAATAGAACTTGCTTCAGCCGTTTGTGTCAAAGATAATACTTGATTAAACTTGATATAGTCAAAATAGTTATTTATGAGAGGAGCAAGAACAACTCCAAGAAGAGTGAACATTCCAGTGACTACTGCTACGATCACTGCAGGAGTGATACAAGTTATCCAATTCTTGTTGAGAGACTTAGTCCTCTTGTTCATTATCTATCTCCCGAAATGAACCTTGATCAAATGGCCAGCAATTAATAAATAACAGAGACTCAGAGATGCAGTGTCTGCTATTTTATTCCCTAAATATCCTCACGTGCCTGCGTGGTTCTTTTCCATACGAATGCGAAACCAACTCGGCCTGGCGCGCCATCTCGTGTTGCAACCTTCGCACCAACGATGAACTCGGCGGCAGGTCGACCCAACGCTCGCCGTTGAGCACTGCAGAGATCGCCTCCTGCATTTGCGATTTCACATCATCTAATTCCGTGCCCGTCGCTTGTTGTTCGCCGGGGATATTGAACAGGTCACTCAAAAATTGTTCCACCTGTCCAACAGAATTGGCGCGCAAAACATAGATCGGCATTCCGCGATGTTCGGCGTCCACGATGGTTTGCTGGCGGTCGCGGTAATGTCCCTTCAACGTCACCAGCGCGTTGGCCTCGCCCGCATCTTTGACGATGATGACAGGCACGCCCAATCTTTTAGCGGCTTGCAGTAATCGGTTGCGCGCCACGCCGTACGGGTAAATTTTGATGGGCTGTAGCGTGCCACCAGGAACCTGCTCAAGCCGCGGAGTGGCAATCGGCACTTCGGGAGCCGTGACCGGCCCGCGTCCGCGGCGAGGCGCTTTTGGTTCCTTCGCGTCCACTCTTGACGATGAAACGGGCGCGGCTTTCTCGATCTGAATCCTGCCTTCGGCGTCACGCATCCGAATTTCAGGCTGGAGCGGATAACCGCGCAACAAAGCATCCACCGACGACATGATGTCGGCATGCACCGCGAAACGGTCGCGGGTTTGGATCTCGATCAGCACATCGAAAGTTGGAGGCGAGCGTCTTTCGAGAACTGTTTTCTGAGTGCCGCGTCGACGGGCTTCCTCGTCCGACAGCGTGACCGCTTCGATGCCGCCGACGAGGTCGCTCAGCGTTGGATTGAGCAAAAGATTATCGAGGGTTTGGCCGTGCGCCGTGCCGATGAGTTGCACGCCGCGCTCGGCGATGGTGCGGGCCGCAGCGGCCTCGAGTTCGCGCCCGATCTCGTCAATGACGATGACTTCGGGGTTGTGATTCTCAACTGCCTCGATCATCACTTCGTGTTGAAGCATCGGCTCGCGCACTTGCATGCGGCGCGCCCGGCCAACGGCGGGATGCGGCACATCGCCATCGCCGCCGATTTCGTTGGATGTGTCCACAATGACCACGCGTTTATTCTCGGCCAGAATGCGGGCGGCTTCGCGCAGCAACGTGGTCTTGCCCACACCCGGACGTCCAAGGATGAGCACCGATTTGCCCGACTCGATGATGTCTTGAATGATGTCCACTGTGCCGTAGACGGCGCGACCAACGCGAAGCGTGAGTCCAACCACGGCACCGCGGCGATTTCGAATGGCGGAGATTCTATGGAGTGTGCGTTCAATGCCCGAGCGATTGTCCGCATCAAAGTCGCCGGTGCGCTCATCCACGTAATCAATCTCGGCGCGCGTAATTTCTTTATCCTGCAAAACGATTTCCTCTTCCACAAAGCGCGCCGTTGGGACGCGCCCAAGGTCGAGGATGATCTCGAGCAAGTTGTCGCTGTTGTTGGCCTTTTCGACCGCGTGGCGAATGTTAATTGGAAGGACGTCCAACAGGGCGTCCAAGTCGTCTGTAATTCGATGTTGAGTCATGGTTTGTTTTTATAGTGAATAGTTAACGTAAGAATGGGGATTTCTCTACATGCGCCGTCTGATTCCCACAAACGGACGGCTTACGGAAACTTAGCTGTGAATGACCATGTCGGCGTACCTGCCTCATTTGTAATCTATATCTATTATACATAGAATGATGTTTCCCCATTAACAAATCGAAACAATTATTTTTTGGTTCGCATATGACTTACCCTCGACGGTTGAACCGTCACACCGGCTGGCTGGGGCACACGCACAGCCTGCTCGTCCTTCACCATCCGCACCAAATGTTTTACCATCACGGCCTGCCGGGCTGCAACTTTTGCGCCGAGGTCTTCAAGCACAGACTCAAGCCAGGCCTGATACGAACGCACACAAATATAAACCGGACGACCACTGCGATTAGGCAAAATGCTCACCAGCGCCGCCAGCTTTCCACCGACATCTGTCGCTTCAGGATGGATCAATGGATAAAGCACAATCCCCATCATTCCCACCGACGGGTTGATATAACATTTCGGCCCTTCGTTGCACATAAACCCGGTCGCATATTTCGGCGCCGGCTCAACGGGTTGCAGGAGCGGCGGGACAATTTGATGATATAGATTTTGAATGGAAGGCAAGTTGATGGATTTCACCCGCGCCCAATTCGACGTTGAAGCGGATGCCGTTATGTTGGATACGTTCCACATTCTCTGCCACGCATAGACCGAGAATCCCGAAATGCGAAGAGCAGGGAAAGCATCACTGCCATCGTCCACTTCGGCAAGGACGTGGAACGCGCCCCACGGTCCGGCTTGGGCGGAGAGATGATCAATTAAAGCAGGAGCCGACGGAAGGTCGAGGCTTGAGGCGGGAGCAAGATAAAGCAGTTTGGCAAATGTGTCGCCATTCGTGTGAGTAATACCGCCGAGCAGAGTCGCTCCGTCATTATCTGAAACGGCCGTGTAAACATGCCGCCGCGGATTCATATATGCCAGCATGCCCACTGCGCCGAGCGGATTGCCGCGCGTAAGCAGACGGGCAGAGTCGAGGCTGACGGCTTCGCCACGATAACGATAAAGGCTTGGAATATCTAGCAGATCGAGCGGGCGGATGGACATGAAATGTCAATCGGCAAGCGAAAGAAAATATTCGTGGAAGCGTGTATCTTCGGTCAGTTCCGGATGAAACGATGTGGCTAGCAAATATCCCTGTTGCGCGGCGACGATGCGTCCGTCTGTCAATGCCGATAATATTTTCGCATCTCCATGCACAGATTCAATGATCGGCGCTCGGATAAAAACTGCATGGTAGGGCGACTCGGAGGCTGTGGCTTTCTTTAATTCGGCGATATCCAGATCGGTCTCGAAAGAATCCACCTGACGTCCGAACGCGTTACGCACGACTCGAATATCCATCAGGCCAAGCAGGGGTTGTTCGCTTTGCACATCTTTCGATAGAAAGATGGCGCCCGCGCAAGTTCCCCAAATTGCGTGACGCTGACCAAAAGTACGAAGCGGCTCCATTAAGTTGTAGGCCACTGCCAGCTTGCCGATGGTGGTTGATTCACCACCGGGCATGATCAAACCGTCGAGACCTTTGAGATGCTCGGGCAGGCGCACTTCGGAAGTTTCGACGCCGAGGCGTTTGAGCATGACGATGTGTTCGGCGAAATCACCTTGTAATGCAAGAACTCCAATTTTCATAATTAGCTATCAGCCATTAGCGATTAGCAAAGGCTCAATCTAAGAGCTAAAAGTTAACCGCTAATGGCTAAAGAATTTACCAACCGCGTCCGGCGAGTTTTTCGCCCTCAGGCATTTGCGAGACGTTACGTCCGACCATTGGCTCGCCAAGATTCTTGCTGACTTCTGCGAGAATGGATGCGTCTTGATAATGTGTCACCGCTTTGACAATTGCCGCGGCACGACGAGCTGGGTCGCCGCTCTTGAAAATGCCAGAGCCAACGAATACACCGTCTACGCCAAGTTGCATCATCAAGGCTGCATCGGCAGGGGTGGCAATGCCGCCCGCCGCGAAATTCACAACCGGCATTCGTCCGAGTTGCTTGGTCGCTTTGACCAGATCATATGGCGCACCAATTTCTTTGGAGTAACGCATGAGCTCGTCATCAGCCATGGTAGTCAGATGACGAATATCTCCAAGCACGGTGCGTGCGTGACGAACAGCCTCAACGACATCGCCGGTTCCGGCCTCGCCCTTGGTGCGGATCATCGCCGCACCTTCACCAAGGCGGCGCAAGGCTTCGCCGAGATTTCGGCATCCGCAAACGAACGGCACTTTGAAGTTATGCTTCAAAATGTGGTTGGTCTCATCGGCTGGAGTCAGTACCTCAGATTCATCAATGTAATCAACACCAATGGCTTCAAGAATTTGTGCTTCAACGAAATGACCGATGCGGCATTTCGCCATCACCGGAATACTGACTGCGTCCATGATCTTGAGGATCATGTCGGGGTCAGACATGCGCGCCACGCCGCCGTTCGCGCGAATGTCAGCAGGGACGCGCTCGAGTGCCATCACGGCACAGGCGCCCGCATCTTCAGCAATTTTGGCTTGTTCGGCATTCACCACGTCCATGATGACGCCACCTTTAAGCATTTGGGCCAGGCCCTTTTTCTCAGTCCAGGTACCAGTTTTTTGTTCCATAACTATCTCCTTATCATAGTTGCGGCTGGATTCTACCACGCCTAATAAGGCATGATTGACCGGTAAGGCGGGAAGCTATTTTCCTCTTGACAAAAAGTCCGATTAGCATACAATCAGTACATTGATACAATGATACAATTATGGCTACTAAACACCACTTCTCCATTAAACTAGACTTCCATTCTGGGTTACCAATCTACATTCAGATCGTGGAACAGATACAACAACGCATCGTTGCCGGGAACCTGAAGCCGGGCGACCAATTACCGACGGTTCGTTCGCTAGCTGAGGAATTACGCGTCAACTTCAACACCGTGGCGCGCGCCTACCGTTTGCTGGACGAAGCCCGCATTATTTCCACACAACAAGGACGCGGCACTTACATTACAGAGATTCCGCCGCCGGAAGTGACAGAACGTCTGCGCCGCGAATCGCTCGAAGCGTTGGCCCGGCGCTATATCAGCGAGTCGATGCGGCTGAGTTTTTCAGGGCGCGAGATAAGCCAAATGGTCAGCGACCAGTTGAAGTCCTGGAAAGAAGCGCAAGACAAAGATACGGAATAATCTATTTCAAGGAGAATGTAATGAAAACAAATCTTATTCAAAGTGCAATCGAACGAAAAAAGGCCAGGCAAGCCGAGCAACACATCTCTGTAATCGCGGGCGCGTTATTCGGCGTGTTCATGACCATCTCTGCACTGGGCGCGATCTTTATGGACGGTCATGTGGGTGATGCGTTGCTCGGTGCCTGGGTTTTAGGCTGGATGTTGGTCGGCGTGTACATTCTTTTCGCCCTTAAAGTGGCGTCGCAATGGGAAAAGGCGGTGCTTCTGCGATTAGGCAAATTCCGCGGACTGCGCGGCCCCGGCCTATTTTGGATCGTCCCGATCTTTGATGCGGTCACTACCTGGATTGATGGGCGCGTAATGGTAACCCCGTTCTCGGCTGAAAAAACGCTGACAAAGGATACCGTTCCTGTAGATGTTGACGCAGTTTTGTTCTGGGTCGTTTGGGACGCCGAAAAGGCGGCACTGGAAGTTGAAGATTACAAGGCCGCGATTTCATGGGCCGCCCAAACCGCTCTGCGCGACATCATTGGACGCATGATGCTGGCCGATATTCTGGTAGGCCGTTCGGCGATTGACGAGGAACTTCAGCACATCATTGACGAACGCACCACGCCTTGGGGTGTGACGGTTCAGTCGGTCGAGATCCGCGATATTGTCATCCCGCAGGACCTTGAAAATGCCATGTCTCGTCAGGCGCAGGCCGAACGCGAGCGTCAGGCACGCGTGATCCTGGGCGAGTCTGAAAAACAAATTGCTGAATCTTTTTCTGAAGCATCCAAGTCTTACGTCAATAATCCCACGGCTTTGCATCTGCGCGCCATGAACATGTTGTTCGAGGGTCTGAAGGAAAATGGCGCATTGGTTATCGTGCCATCGTCAGCCGTTGATACGATGAATCTGGGAGGCTTGAGCGGCATGGTTTCCCTGGCTCAGAACAATCTGCCCAAAGAAGATAAAAAGTAAGCGGCAGGGGCACGGTGCGAAGATTAATCCGCCGTGCCCCAAAACAAGTTATGCGTTTCACGTGAAACCGCAAAAGGAGAACAACATTATGTCCACTCGTGTCACTTTAATCATCACACTGTTATTCGTCATCGTGGCCGTCGCATTTAGCGCCGCTGTCTATGGTCGCCTGCCAGAGCAGATGGCTTCGCATTGGAGCATTGAAGATCAGGTCAATGGTTACACATCCCGCTTCTGGGGCGCGTTCCTGATGCCGATCATCTCGGTGGGAATGCTGGCGCTATTCCTGCTCATCCCAAACATTGACCCGCTCAAAGCAAATATCGCCAAGTTCCGCGAGTTTTTCAACGCTTTCATCGTGCTAATCCTGGCCTTTATGCTCTACATGCACTTCCTGACCATATTCTGGAATCTGGGGTACCAGAATATCAAAATGAGTGCCGCCACGTTGCCAGCGATGGGATTGGTTTTTATGTACGCTGGTTTAATGCTGCGCAAAGCCAAACGGAATTGGTTCATCGGCATTCGCACGCCCTGGACTTTGTCCAGTGACGCGGTTTGGGACGAGACACACCGCATTGGCTCGATCCTGTTCTTCGTCTCGGGTGTACTGGCGTTCGTTGGCGCGTTCTTCAACGGCATGCCTGCCTTCTGGCTGATCCTCGTCCCGATCATCGGCTCAACCACTTTTCTGGTGGTGTACTCGTATGTCTTATATCAGCAGGAGGCAAAGACATAAAATAAGTCAGCCGCTATTCCATTCGAGTGGAAGCAAGGTGGCCCGCACAGCAAAAGGTAAGATCGCGACGGAAAAATCAAATGAAACACAGAATAATTAGAGCACTAACAACAAGAGTGGTTGTTATGTTTATTGTGTTTGGCTTAATTGGTTGGATAATTCTATTCGGGAGGAATCTGCCGTCCAAATTCACACTAGTTGTATACATGAGTCCACTGCAAGAACTTATGCACAGGAGGGCAGTGGAACGCGGTGAAAGTGAGCCCAGGTGAAATAGTTGCAAGCGGAAAAGAGCCCAAAAGAAAGCTTGTCGGTCTGGTGGCGCCAGA
>Ga0172368_10002613_pt1 | contig 22708 bp, 15 predicted proteins | sample Lak11m_FD_114540 | JGI IMG/M metagenome (GOLD analysis project Ga0172368, IMG submission 114540) | Freshwater microbial communities from Kabuno Bay, South-Kivu, Congo - kab_022012_11m | ecosystem: Environmental > Aquatic > Freshwater > Lake | place: Democratic Republic of the Congo: South-Kivu...
AGCGGCCTTTAATTCAGCAGCCCCCCATGCCGTCCGTTGATTGCCGCGGATGCGCAGGTTAAAGGATTTAGTCTGCGGATTCGATGTAAAGGTAATACTCCGATTTGACCAGGTGTTCCAGGTTTGTTGGGTCTCGTCGTAGTACCAAACCGATAATGATGTCGGTATGGTGAGTTGCATCTCACCCGGGGTATTGGCGTTACCCGTCACGGAGACCGTTGCGGTTGCATCCGAAGGCAACGCCGGATCCGTTTCGGTATACATGCGAATGACCGCGCCTTTGGACTCCTCGTCCGCTTCACTGACATTGCGTACGCAGAGATCGAGTCCTCCGAGCACATACATGTCCAGATAGTTGGAGTAGACATAATTACCGGAGGTGGCAATTTGCCCCCGGGCCTGGTATCGATATTTCCCAATGGCATTTGGCACCTGCCCTGTTAATTCGGTGGTATTTCGACTGACTTGATACACACCGTTGAGCAATTGGGTTTCCTGTTGGAACCAGTTGACCTGCCAGGCGTCACTATCTTTACGCAGATCCACGTATCCCTGGCGATCTGATCCATTGGTGGCGCGTGCAGTCCAGGTTACTGAGGTATTCGTCCCGGTGAGATAGACCGAGCGCGAAGCTGAGAGCTCCAACTGAGCATCACTGGAAAAACCGGCGCACCATGCGAACGACGTCATGAAGCATAGCGTCAGAAGAATCACCGAATTCCGGAGCGTCTGCATCGGGAGCCTCCTTATCTTTAATAACCCAATACTAAGAGATCATAAGTATTCCGAGTTTGTGGTGATCGGTTTTCCTGGCGCCACCACTCAGCGCGCTGTGTCTGCCGTTCTGCAAGACGGCGGGTCATCTCTTGTCGGATCGGTAGAAAATCTGTTGAGTCGATAAATTGGGTCAGTGATGCCGCGATAATGCTGCCAAGGGTACGTAACCGGGGTACATTTAAGCGGCTTATCGGTGCTCGGCTATTGACTTCCAGCACCAGGTCGAACGATCCGAAGCTTAGCCAGCACCATCCGGCTAACCGCTTGCTCTGTAGACCATACATCCAGCCTTGCGGTCTGCCCACGCTGAAACCTGCCTGTTGTGCTGCATTAAACAACTGTTGCTGACAAGTGACGGTCAGTTCCTGTCGTCGTGTATTCGTCAAGGGAGCAAACAGATTTTGCCCCTCAGCACATTCGACGTTATGCAGATTCACCGCTAATTCGATCCGGTGACCGGCATCAACCCAATTCACGAGATACGTCGCATAGGCCAGTGCTTCGGGACGAATAGGATCAACGGCGGTATAAAGGTCGGCCGAGCAGTGCCGCGCCTTCACCGCCTCATCCGGATCGAGCAAGGGGATGAGTAACCAATCGTTTTGCTGCCGTGCTGCCACTGCCGCCGGTGCTTCAGACATCAGCCAGTCCAGCATGCCCTCAACCACCCAACTGCTGTCGTGTTCTGTAGCATGTTCCCTGGCATAAATTAACAGGGTCGGACGATCCTGACGTGCAACTGTTGGGTCCGGCGGTTCCAGGCGAATGATCGTGAGTGCATGGCCACCAGGTGTCTGCCCAACGGTGTCAATGGTGACTCCCGGCGATTTCGCCGCTTGGAGTCGTTCCAGGAACGTTTGCTGATACTGATACGAGTATGGCACCCGCATCGCGACCGTTGCCGTTGAAGAGCTGAAGGTGTCGGTTGTGCGGAAAATATTGATTCCGGTAATGGTCTGCGCCTGTTGCATTTCACGCCAGGGATACCAGGTGGCACCATCGGAAGACAGGAAGGACGCTGCCAGTTCCGGAGGCATGACTTGCTGCACCGGCACATTCCCCGCACCAGCATCGTGGTTGGCCAGCGAACGGAACGGATCGTCCGCGATCCAATGGCCATCCGGGGTTTTCGTGTACCCGATATAGCTCATATACTGCGACGGGTCGGCGTAGGTCATCACCGGGCGCAATCCCTTCCATTTCACGACATTGGCCGGCTCCACACCGTCGTTGCCATCCATCGACAGGCCAAACGTCACCGGCTGTCCAATAGGCAGTTGGGTGAAGGTGCCAGCAAACCAGCCATGGTTGGGTGTTGCAAGCTTCAGCACGGCGTACGTGGGGGACATCAGTTCGCTCACGACAAGGTTGAATCCTGCCTGCGGCACGGTGGTGATACCACTGGTTGGCTCGGTGGCCAGGCCGGCGATACCGAAGCTGAACACGCCAACCAGTACCAGCCCGTGGGCGGCGAGTCGATGAAGCATCCCTTGCTGATGGCACGCCATTTTCACTGGGTCAATCCTTTCGTTGTTCTTTCACTTTGGTGTTATACAAGGCGCGCATTTCAGCGGCCTGCGGGTATTCAGGAATCATCGTGTTGATGTGGTCCAGCCAGAGGCGAGCCTGCTCCAGATTGCCGGCCTCAATCGCCTCGCGACACGGCTGAATCAGGGATTCGACAAAGGCTCGGGTCCAGGCTTCATCATAGGCCTGCGCAGCCAGCTCGGCCTTGGTAGGATCGCGACGTGTTAACAGCGCGTTCATCTGCTGCTTCATCAGCAAGGCCTCCGCGGAATAGCCGGCTTTCAACAGCGGACGGTAGACGGCAACCGTCAACGCTTTTGGCGTAAACGGTAGGCTGACGATCAATTCGGCGGTCGCAGCCAACTCCTTGGGCGCCGTCCTGGCCTGGTAGGCCAGACGCACGCCAATCATGTCCCACACGAACGGGCTGTATCGCCACTCTGTGATGGCTTGCTGCCAGAGGGCATCGGCTTTGGTGGTTGCACCGGTGGCCAAGTAATATTCGTATCGCCACGGCATGCCTTGTAATAATGCGCTGCTGGTGGGCGCCTCGTTCGCAAGTTCTTCCAACACCGAGACCGCCTCTTGCGTCCGTCCAAGCCGCTGTAAGCAATCTGCCATTTGTCCCAGGATCTCAGCCTGTTCAGGGGCATCGAGCTTTGCCGGTATCAGTTGCACCAGTAGGGGATAGGCCGTGGCATAATCCTGCCGCAGATATGTCTGCTGGGCTTGCAGCCAGATGGGAACCAGTGCTGGCGGCATGGCTTGCACCGGCGTGGTCGCGAAAAGAACGAGCAGTCCCAGCAGCCAACATGTTGTCCGTATTGGATGTGATGACAGCACGGTATTACTCCTCGGCTAGTTATGGATCTGGGTCAACTGCGCGCCATCCAGTAGCTCGATGGCCCGCACCGTCTGCCCTATACAGTTCGGGATGCCTTCGATCGCGACGCGTGTGCCTTGCAACCTGATGCCGACTGGGCCTCCAGTGATCGCCACAGTACCCGTCACGCGTAACAACGCTGAACTTGTCCCTTGCGGGTCATCTTCCAGGTATAAACCGGCCTCCTGGGCATTCGTAATCGTGACACCGCTCACCCCGACCTCACTCGGTCGGGCCGGGCCGGTTTCCGGCATGGGCAAATAGTTGCGGTACCAGATCCCATACCGGGCGCCGGTAATGGAGGTGTTGGCAATCACCACGCTGGTGGGTGTCGTGGTCGGAACCTCCCAGAGCTGGATGCCGGCGTCACCTCCCACAAGCGTGTTATCCGTCACCACGATCCGCGATTGATGCTCGATATAGAAAATGACTAACCCGGTGGCAGGGAAATCCTCACGATGAGAGGTGGTCATGTGCACAATATTGTGGTCCACCATGGCATTCGGTCCGGTATTCCCCTCCATGTCATTGAGGAGCACCATCATGATGCCGGCGACAGCGGCCCGTATGCGATTGCCGGTCACCAACGGCACTTGCGTGCCTTCCGTACTGGCGACAAAGTGATTCTGTATCCCGAATCCCGTATCGATGATCGTATTATCGGCGACGCGGAGGAATTGGGCGTTTGCCCGCACGCCCAACCCATCATCCGAGATATTGGCAATACGATTGTAGAGGACGGCGTTCATCCCTTTGGCCTGCTTGGGTTGTGATGGGCAATCAAACCGGACACCGCCGAGCACGAAGTTCTGAATAATATTATGCGCGATGAGCGTACCTTGCAGATTTCCGTTTAGTGTCCCGACTCCAAGGGCGGCATTGGCGTCTGCGCCTCGCACTGCAGTGCCATTGTCCAGGAGAGTGTTGTCGCCATTCAGAGTGAAGCCATCAATCGTGATATTGTCCGCCTGAACCGTAATCAGCGTCCCGGTTGGGAGCGTCACTTCATGCGTGGGGGGAACAATAGAAGCTTCTAGAGCTGGATTCGTGCGTGCTGGATTCGTGGCAAATGGGTCCGTCTCTATTGGCGCATTGGGATTTACGCCAACCTGCGGCCCAAGGAGCGTGACGGATTTACTGATAACGAGGCGCTCAGGATACCGGCCAGCCGCTACCGCCACGGTGCCGCCTTCCGCCACCGTGGTAATACCGGCTTGAATGGTGGCAAAAGCGTCCGTCAGCCAGGTATGCCCACCGCAATTGTCCGGGCCGGTCCAAGCCACGTTGACGTAGACCAGGTTGGGATTCGCCCAGACAGCGAGCCCATAGACGAGCATGAGTAAGGTGATGAAACCACGCACAATATTGCGCATAGTGGGCTCCTTTCCGGTTGCCCGGTGGAGCACGAGGCATAGGCGACGGGTGATACTAATGTAAGTTTTCGGCACCTATCCTCAGGCTCCACTGCCGTAGAGATCCTCGATCACTGGTTCTATTACGCGGAGATCACAGGGGTGATAGTCCGTATTTGTATCATTAGTAAAGGCTGCATCATCCGCAGCTCGATGATTGATCGTCGCTATATTTTTAATGCTCAGTGCAGTCAATTAGCAGAATAGCTAAGAGCTGCACCCCAAGCGCGTGTTGGACTTATCATTCCTAATGTACCAGTATTCTTGAAATAATCAAGTCCCCGAAAGCAATCTTTATTAATTATTTATATATACTATAGTTTTAGCATGATTTTTGTCTTTTCCAATATGATAATAATTCTTTCGTAATGGTAATTCCGAAACGCTGCCTCACTCTACCCCGGCAATCTCCAGCGTAAGCGGTAGCCCGAGCAGGCGATTCGTTCCCATTGGTGAATATGACAGTCAAAGGGTTCTTTCATAGTTAAGACGAACCGGACACCTGTTAGCGCAAGGAAAAATACCCGATGGAGCTGATCCCCGGCCTTTACGAATTGCTGATTGACGACCAGTTGCAGGCCGTGCTTGCCCGACATCCCGATGGGCAACGTATTGCTGAGTTCATCGATGCGGGTGAGCGGCATGACGCATTGGCGACCTACCTGCAGCACCTGATCGCCGGCACACTGCAGGCGTGCAACGGAGCTGACGCCGAACGGCAGCAGCTCGAAATCCTCAACCGCGTTCTTCGCATCCTGGCGGAAGCCGCTGGTGAGACAACACCGACACACCTGACGGATACACAACGATTGCTGGAATTCCGCGAGTCGGCGCTCGTATCGCCAACACCCCGACCGGACACTCCGCTCTCCCGCAGTTGTCTGCTGGCGCGTACGAAGCTCGACCCGACACTCCTCTCGCAATTGAAGAAGGAAATCCACTCCTCCGAGCAGATCGATATCATCTGCTCCTTCATCAAGTGGAGCGGCCTGCGCTGCCTGATGGACGAGCTGCAGGCCTTCGTGCAGAAGCCGGGGCATCGCCTCCGTGTCATCACTACCAGTTACTTGGGCGCCACCGACGCCAAGGCGGTGGAGTTTCTCCGCGCGCTGCCGAATACCGAGATTCGCGTGTCTTACGACCGCGACCGCACCCGTCTACATGCCAAGGCCTTCATCTTCTACCGCCGTACCGGATTTGGTAGCGCCTACATCGGCTCCGCCAACCTGTCGAACGCCGCGCTGACCGAAGGGCTAGAGTGGAACGTCAAAATCAGTCAGTATGAATCGGCACACCTGTGGGAGAAGCTCACGGCCTCGTACGAGACGCATTGGTACGACGGGGAGTTTTCACCATACCTGGACGGCGACCAGCAGAAGCTGGAAGATGCCTTGCGCGAGGCGACCGACCGGCGCCTACAACACAGATGCCACACTGCCGATCTTCGATCTGCGCCCGTTCCCGTTCCAACAGGAAATTCTCGACCGGATCGCCTCCGAGCGCTACGTCGGTCGCACCCAGCACCTCATTGTCGCCGCCACCGGGACGGGTAAAACGATGATCAGTGCGTTCGACTACCGCAATTTTGCTGCCGCTGTCGGCGGTCCGTACCCGCGCCTGCTCTTCGTCGCCCACCGCGAGGAGATCCTCAAGCAGAGTCTGGCGACCTTCCGCGTCGTGCTACGGGACATGAATTTCGGCGACCTATACGTCGGCAACGCACGCCCACAGCAGTATGCCCATCTCTTCATGTCGATCCAAAGCTTCCATGCCGGCGAACTGTGGGAGCGCATCCCACCCGACCACTTCGCCTATGTGGTGGTGGATGAGTTCCACCACGCGGAGGCGCCCACATATCGGCGCCTGCTGGAGCACTTCCGTCCGCAGTCGCTGATCGGTCTGACCGCCACGCCGGAACGCGCCGACGGCGGTGACGTCTTCCGCTACTTCGGTTGGCACACTACAGCGGAGATCCGCCTGCCGGATGCCATCAACCGCAAGCTGCTCTGTCCGTTTCACTATTTCGGCGTCACCGATACGACGAATCTGCAGCATCTCCGTTGGCAGCGCGGCGGCTACTTGAAAGAAGACCTGGAGCGCATTTACACCGGCGATCATATCCGTGCACGGTACGTCATTCAAAAGACCAGCGAACTGCTACTGGATATCCGCCAGGCGAAGGGGCTGGGGTTCTGCGTGAGCGTCGACCATGCGCGATTCATGGCGAAGCAGTTCAACGACGCCGGCATCTCAGCGCTGGCATTGACTGGCGACAGCGCGCAGCAGGAACGCGACACCGCGCAGCAACGCCTGCGCCGCGGTGAGATCAGCTTCATCTTCACCGTGGACCTGTATAACGAGGGCGTCGACATCCCGGAGGTCGACACCGTCCTCTTCCTGCGGCCTACCGAGAGCCTGACCGTCTTCCTGCAGCAGTTAGGTCGCGGCCTGCGCCTCGCCCCCGGCAAGGAGTGCCTGACCGTGCTGGATTTCATCGGTCAAGCTCACGTGAAGTACCGGTTCGATGTCCGGTACCGCGCCTTGCTCGACAACCCCGGCCGTCCCGTGCAGCGTCAAGTCGAAGCCGACTTCCCCTACCTGCCCGCTGGCTGCCTGGTAAAGCTGGAGCGGCTGGCAAAAGAGTATGTGCTGCACAATATAAGGCAGAATCTACGTAGTGCCAAGGCGCGCATGCTAGAGGCCATTGCCGACGATGCCGAACGGCTCTGACGCGTACCGGCGCTTCCCGAATTCCTGGAGCGGCATCAGTTGGAACCCGATGACTTGTATCGTCGTGAAGTGAGCTGGGCACGACTCTGCGTTGAGGCTGGCTTGCAGTCGCCTTTCCACGAGCCAGACGAGCTGCGTCTCACCAAGGGGTTGCGCCGAATTGAGCACATCAACGGTCAGCGGCAAATCCACTTTCTCATGAGGATGCTGGATGGCGCCGCACCACTGCCATCCCTCGATCGGTTGTCTGTGGAAGAGCGACGCTGGCTCGTGATGCTGCACTTCTCGATGTGGGGGCCGGGTGAGTCAGCTGACGACGAGATCGGCAGTCTCCGCCGACTGCGTGAGAACCCGACAGTGTGCGCAGAATTGTGTGATCTACTGGAATACCAGCAGGGACGGCTGGAAATACCGCCGCACACGCTGACGCTGCCGTACCCGTGCCCGCTCGAACTCCACGCTGCCTACACCCGCGATGAGATCCTGGCCGGCCTGGGGCATTGGACCCTACAGCAGCAGTCCAGCATGCGTGAAGGCGTTCTCTACCTGCCCGAACTCAACGCCGACCTTTTCATGGTCACGCTGCACAAAACCGAGACGGACTACTCGCCGACGACTATGTATGAGGACTACGCGATCAGCGACACGCTGTTCCACTGGCAAAGCCAGAACACCACGTCCGCCGACTCGCCCACCGGCCTGCGCTACCGCGAGCATCAGCGCCGTGGCAGCACAATCCTTCTCTGCGTGCGCGAGTATAAGTCGGCCAACAACCAGGCGGCGCCTTACTACTTCCTCGGTCCCGTCCAGTATGTCAGCCACACCGGCAGCAAGCCCATGAGCATCACCTGGCGCCTGCAGCATCCCCTACCGGCGATCCTGATGCGCAGGACGGCGCGCGCGGCAGCGGGATAACAGCGACATCCCGCCAGCATCAGCCACGCTCGGACGCGTTGCACAGCGCGCTGATGCGAAAACGTTTAACGCTCGCCGGCCACGCTTCCCGGTCCGCTGAGGCCATTTTTTTATAAGTCACTTGTGGTAAGGTTCCCCCTTCATTATCTTAAACCCCCGATACACCTGCTCCACTACCATCAGCCGCATCAACTGGTGCGGGTAAGTGAATTTGCCGAAGGAGAGCTGCAAATCCGCGCGTTGCAACGCCGCGGGCGCCAGGCCGAGGGAGCCGCCGATGAGGAGGACCACGTCGCTGCGACCGCTGACGGCCAATTCCTGCAGGTGGGCGGCGAAGGCTTCCGAGGTGAGCTGTTTGCCGTCGATGGCGAGGGCGATGACATACTGGCCGTCTTTAACCTGCTTCAACAGGCGCTCGGTCTCGCGGGCTTTCACCTGAATCTGCTCCGCGTCCGACAGCGTCTCCGGCGCCTGCTCTTCGGTCACCTCGACGATCTGCACCGTGGCATAACGGCCTAGCCGCTTCAGGTATTCCTCGATTCCCTGAGCCAGGTATTTCTCGCGAACTTTTCCGACGGCCAGGATCGTGATATGCATGCGGTACAATGTTATCCCTTTTACCCTATCCATCCTGCCAATCGCTGTTAAATTTCTGGACGCCGTCTGCTGCAGCCGGTATCATAGGGGCATCTCATCACATCGGAGCAACACCGTGAAAGCCGTCGTCACCGTCATCGGCAAAGACCGCGTGGGCATCATCGCCGCCGTCAGCGCCTGCCTGGCCGAGCATGCGGTCAATATCCTGGATATCAGCCAGACCATCCTCCAGGATTACTTCACCATGATCATGCTGGTAGAGATCGACAGCGATGCCATCTCCATCCCCGAGCTCTCCGAGCGGCTGAACGCGGTCGGCGAACGCCTCGATCTGCAAATTCGTGTGCAGCATGAAGCCATCTTCACCGCGATGCACCGTGTTTGAGGGAGAGGGTTGATGCTGAACACTCTTGATATTGTGACGGCCTGTTGTCGCTTGCAGATCACCGCATCACCTGACAGTCTCTGGACCTGCCAGGCCGCAGGTTCGGAGTTGGTGCATGCGATATGCCCCCCGGTGTTTGAGATCGATGGCCAGGATTACCCGGCCATACTGCAGGATGTGCGCGAAGTCGACCCTCCGGTGGCATTACCGAATGGCTGCCGGGAATTCCGTTTCGCCGGCTCGTTCGTCGCCGACCCCACCCTCACGCTGGAGATGGTGTTTCGCCTGGCGGAAGACAACCCGGTGGTGCGGTTCCAGTATATCCTCTCCTCCGCTACGCCGCGGCGCTTGACGAAGCAGCGCGGGCAGGATGCCTTAACCTACCTCGCGCTCGATCTCGGTAAGCAAGCGGCCAAGACGGAAGTGCGCTTCTCCGAATTCAACGAACTGGTGCATAGTTTCGTGCTGGTAGAAGAGCCGCTCACCGACCGCCAGTTCGAAGACCGCCTGCGCGTAATGGGGCCGATGCTGGTGACGGAATCGTCAGATGCGCTGCTGGTCGCCTATGAGCATGGCTCGCAAGCACCTGATGCCTTCCTCAACTTTCAGCTCTCACCAGATTATACAGTCGCACTGCAGGCGGCAAAAGGCAATTACTTCAACGGCCAGCCCCTTGGCCCCGGACAACCTTACACGACGATCTGGCTGCAACTCGCCGCGGTAGCAGGCAGTCAGGCAAACCTCGCCAAGGCCTACCGCAGTTTCGTGCTGCATCATCTGACCCTGAATGCGGAAAGCCGCCAACCCTACATCTTCTACAACACCTGGGCGTATCAGGAGCGCAACCAGGCGTGGAACGGCGCGAAATATCTGGACTCCATGACCCAGGAGCGCATGCTGGCGGAGATCGATGCCGCTCACCGCATGGGGGTGGATGTCTTCGTGCTCGACACCGGCTGGTATGAAAAGACCGGCGACTGGCGTGTCAACCGGCAACGCTTCCCCGACGGATTGAAGGCGGTGAAGGGGAAACTGGACGGCTACGGCATGAAGCTGGGCCTCTGGTTCGGCCCGCTGCACGCGGCGTTGAGCAGCGCCATGCACCGCGACCACCAGGATTGCATCATGTCCTGGCAGGGCAAACCGGCGGAGATCTATTCAATCTGGGAGACGGAAGAGAGCCAGAACCTGTGCCTGGTCAGCCGCTACGCCGATGCCTTCGCCGACGAGTTGATCCGGCTGGTGCGCGAGGTGGGCGTGACCTATTTCAAATGGGACGCGATTCATCAGTACGGCTGCGACGCCCCCGGCCATGGGCACGGTGATGCCGAATGCACACCTCAGGAGCGCGCGGATTCCTACGCCTTCCAGCTAGGCCTGGCGATGCAGCACGTGGTCGACCGCCTCTGCCGCGCCTGCCCGGAAGCCATCGTCGATTTCGACGTCACCGAAGGCGGGCGCTATGTCGGTCTGGGCTTCCTTGCGGTGGGGAAATACTTCCTCATCAACAACGGGCCATATTACCCGAGCTACGATATTCCGGATGCGGTGCGCAACTGGATCAACGTCTTCGTCTGGCCCGGTCCCGCGCGCGGTTGGGTCTGCCGCACGCCGTTGAGCTTTGACAAGTGGATTCCATCCGTGCTCTTTCTGACGCACTACCTGCCCGACGATCCGGAGAGCTCGCAGATCATCAACATCGCCTCCCTCATCCTGGGCCAAAACGGTATTTGGGGCGACCTGTTGAACGTCTCCGAAGAAGGCGTCGCCCGTTTCGGCCACCTGCTCGGTCTCTACAAGCAGGTGCGGGATGACATCACGGCGGCCTACCCGGTGCGTTCCGGCACCGTCGGCGGCAACCCCGAGATCCACGAAAAGATCACCAATGGCCGCGGCGCCATCTGCATCTTTTACCGGGCGTGGGGAAAAGCCACCTACGTCACCGAACACATCGTCGCCGACACGCAGTATGCCACCCCCGGCGCCACCGTCACCCGCGATGTGCAAGGCCGTGCCGTGATCGAGTGTGAATTCGTAGGCGCCGGCGCGATCATCGTGCTTTTCGGCGTTTCAGAAGGATAAATAATTATGCCGCTGCTCAATCCCTTTGAGGTTCTCGAAACCCTGCAGATGATCGAGTCGGAAAAGCTGGACATCCGCACGATCACCATGGGCATTTCCCTGCGCGACTGTGCGGACGGCGACGGCGCCAACGCGCGACGGCGTATCTATGAAAAGATCACCCGCCTGGCCGACCGGCTGGTGGCGACGGCGGACGAGATCCAGCAGGAATACGGCATCCCCATTATCAACAAGCGCATCGCCGTCACGCCCATTGCGCTGGTGGCGGAGGCCTCCGCGGACGACAGCTACGTGGCCTTCGCGGAGATCCTTGACCGCGCGGCATCAGCGGTGGGCGTGAACTTCATCGGCGGCTTCTCTGCGCTGGTGCACAAGGGCTACACGAAGGGCGATCAGAAGCTGATCCGCTCCATCCCGCTGGCACTGACCGCCACCGAGCGCGTCTGCGCCTCCGTCAACGTGGCCACCACCCGCGCCGGCATCAACATGGACGCCGTGCGCGAGATGGGCGAGATCATTGTGCAGACCGCGAAATTGACCGCCGACCGCGGCGGCATCGGCTGCGCCAAGCTGGTGGTCTTCGCCAACGCGGCGGAGGACAACCCCTTCATGGCCGGCGCCTTCCACGGCATCGGCGAGCCGGAGTGCGTCATCAATGTGGGCGTCAGCGGCCCGGGCGTGGTAAAGAGCGCGCTGGAGCAGGTCAAGGGCGCCGACTTCGGCGTGGTGGCGGAAACAATCAAGCGCACCGCCTTCAAAGTCACCCGCATGGGGCAACTGGTGGCGCAAGAGGCGTCGAAGCGGCTCGGTGTGACCTTCGGCATCGTCGATCTCTCCCTCGCCCCCACCCCCTCGGTCGGCGACAGCGTGGCGGAGATCCTGCAGGAGTTGGGCCTGCAGCGCGCGGGCGCGGCGGGCAGCACGGCGGCGCTGGCGCTGCTCAACGATGCGGTGAAGAAGGGCGGCACCATGGCCTCCTCCTACGTCGGCGGCCTCAGTGGCGCCTTCATCCCGGTCAGCGAGGACGCGGCGATGATCGCGGCGGCGGAGGAAGGCGTGCTCTCCATCGAGAAGCTGGAAGCGATGACCGCCGTCTGCTCGGTCGGCCTGGACATGATCGCCATCCCCGGCGACACCCCGCCGGAAACCATCGCCGCTATCATCGCCGACGAAGCGGCCATCGGCGTGGTCAACAACAAAACCACCGGCGTCCGCCTCATCCCCGTCCCCGGCAAAGGCGTCGGCGACCACGTGGAATTCGGCGGCCTCCTCGGCCACGCCCCCATCATGCCCGTCAGCACGCTGGACAGCGCCCCCTTCATCCACCGCGGCGGCCGCATCCCGGCGCCGATTCAGGGGATGAAGAACTGAAGAAGTAAAGAAATCCTGTCACTGAGCTGATATGGTATAATCGAGACAATACGATAGACTTCACCGAGGTGCGTGATGACCACAAGGATTACGTGGGGTTGGCACCCCTCTCTTCACTGGCTCCTGCTGCTCACGGTGTTGCTCGCTCCTCTCGTCTCTTACGCTGACGGTGGTTTTCTCTGGAAAAAGGACAGCGACCTGCGCGAGCCGGCGCAGAATGCCATTATCCTCTACGATCAGGGCGTGCAGGAGATGCTCCTGCAGGTGCGGTACGAAGGACCGGCATCCCAGTTCGGCTGGATCGTCCCCGTTCCCACCGAACCGTCCGTCGAGCCTGCCACCATGAAGCCCTTTTACGAGTTGAGCCGCGAATGTCAGGCCCGCCAGCGTGCGATGGACGGTGCCCGCGGCCCCAATACAGTGAACGTGCTGTGGACGAAAACCGTCGGTACCTGTGGCGTGACGCTGATCAAGGCGGGAGACGCCATGGTGCTGGAAGACTGGCTGAATCGCAATGGCTTCGGCTGGCCCGCCGGCAAGCAGGAAGTGCTAGATCACTACATCAGGCAGCAGTGGTACTTCATCGCCGTGCGCGTCAACCTGCAAGCCGCTGGTCCTGGTGTGCTGCTGAAAGGCGAATTGCCCCCGTTGAAGATCAGCTTCGCCACGCCGGAATGCATCTTCCCGTTGAAAATCTCCTCGATCAATGCCGGGCCGGCCGAGGTGCATCTGTACCTTATTGGCCGCCAGCCGCTGGTCAACCGCTCGCTCGATTTTTTTACGCTAAACGAAAAGCGCCGGCCTTTCACCCCCGAGCGCCGCAGCGCCTGCGTGAAAGAGCTGCCGCGTCTGCTGGATGACGACTGGTGCCTGCTGGAATATCGCGAATACTTCTCCCCCGATGCGATGGAAGACCTGGTTTTCCAACCGGTGGAAGCGACGCAGTGGCCGGCATTGGAGGCGGAATATGCGCGCCGGTACTGCAAGGAGGGACGCGTCCGACGAGATCTCGCCAACCTAGCTGCTCTCGGATCGCTTCCCAGCGGCCGCACCAATGCCGAGCTGACCCCGATCCAGCGGGAAGCGGCAGAGCGCGAATATACCCGGGTTGCCGCCCGCCTACATGCGGTGGAAGCACTGGTGCCCGAGGAAGTAACCGGCCTGGCCCTCGACATCGCGACCGAAGGCTGGCCGACCTTCCTATTATATTCGCTGCACTACGAGCTGTCACCGGAGCCGATGAACGACCTCGCCACCGTGCTGGTTCGGCGCATGCTGGCGGAAAAGGATGACCGTCTACGCGGTCATTACCGCGTCGCTCTCTCAAAAACCAGTAGAAAAGCCGGCGTCGTTACCGAATCGCTGCTGACCGCCTTGCCGACAACGAACAGCGCGGTACGACTCGATAGCCTACTGGCTCTGGCCGACACCGGGGACCCGCGGGCATTCGAGCCGATCGCCAAGGTTGCCCAACAGGATGATCCTCCCATCTCTATGCTCATCGCTTTGGGTAAATTGAATGACCCGCGTGGCATCGCCATTCTGCATGAAGCGCTGCGAGTTCCCAGGCTGCATTACCAGGCGGCCTATGCGCTGTCTCTCATGCGTACGCCTGCGGTAATCGATGAGTTGATCGCCTTGCTCGATGACCCGCAAGCCGGCACGGCAGCCAGGGCGCTGGGCGAGATCGGCGACCAGCGCGCCGTCACGCCGCTCATTGAGCATTTTCTAACGGTTGATAACGCCGCACGGCGAGATGTCGCTGTTGCCCTTGGCCGGCTGCGCGCCCCCAAGGCGATCCCGTTATTGATCGGTCTGCTTGGTGATCCGAAGCTCGGGGACCCTGATGAGGAATGCAGCAAAACGCTGGCCACCTTCGGGGCGGCGGCCGCTGAGCCGCTGGTTGCTGCGATCTTCCGTGCCGGCGATAACCCAGTAAATTACTATATCAATGTGCTATCTCGAATCGGCACTCCGGCCCAGCCCGCCGTCCTTGCCGCCATGCAAAAGACAACTGATACGAAAATACGCAAGTCATTATTTAGTGCGCTCGAGTGCACCGGCGATACCGATGCGGCGATACCCTACCTTCGCCGGCTTCTCGCCGCCAATACCGATACCGGGCTTTGCCGAGATTGCATGTTGACGATCTTCGAGCGGACGGAAACGCTTCCTGAAGCATTGCGCGAGGAGGACGAGACGGTTCGGTGTCTCGCGGCGGCAAAGCTGGCGCCGGGGCAGGATGTGCTGGCCTTCACGATACTGATAGACACGTTGCAAAGCGACGACCTGGCATTGAAGCGTAATGCGGTGGAGGCATTGCGTTTCTACCATGATGAGCGCACGGTAAAAGCCCTGGAGCCGCTGCTCGCTGAAGAACGATTGCGCCAGCTTGTCATTGAAACTCTGGGATATTGCGGCGCGCCGGCTGTGCCTGTTCTCACTCTTCTGCTCCAGCATCAAAATCAGGAGGTGTGCTCCGCTGCAATCCGAGCGCTGGGGGCGTGCGGTGCACCGGCCGTGCCTGTCCTGATCCCCCTGCTTCAGCATCCGGATCATATGGCACGAGTCGCCGCGATCAGTGCGCTCGGGCAGACGGGACAGCCGCAGGCCGTAGACGCGCTGGCGTTGCTGCTTGCAGCAGAGGATGAAGAAACTTACCGGGGGGTGGTCTTCGCCTTGGCCAATTTGGAAGATGAGCGCGCGGTTATGCCGCTAGTCGGTTATCTACGGGCAGGAGACAGCGAGTTACAGCGAAGCGCCATCGGCGATCTCGGGAGACTCAAGGATCCGCGGGCGGTTGAGCCTTTAATTACCTGCCTGAATAATCACAACACCTCTATCGTCATAGATGCCATCGCTGCCCTTGGCCAACTGGATGACTTGCGCGCCGTAGAGTCGCTCATCGGCAAGCTCGGTGGATCGAATAATGAACGCAACGCGGCATTGCTATCGCTGAATTACCTGACCGGCCAGTTGTTCCCGGAGCAGCAGCAGTGGCGGGAATGGTGGGCGGCGAACCAGCCGTAGCCGCCCACGCAATCCCCTGTTACTTGGGAGCTGGTTCTGCCGTTTTCTCCGGCGCTGTCGCGGCGCGCTGGGTAGTGACGGCTTCGATGACGGCGGCGTCAAAGGAGTCCTTGCCGGGTGCGCCCAGCCGCGCGAGCTCCGCTTTCTGGAATTCAGCGCGTTGCACGGACAGCGTGCTGATCTGCGTCAGTAATGCTTTGCGTTTTTCCTGTTGCTCTTTCACGTAGGCTTCCCGCTCCGCGGCAGTCATTTTCCTCAGATTTTCCGGCAGCAGTTTTTGATCCAGCTTGTCGAGCGTGATGGCGCCACTGACGAGATCGTTGAGCAAATCCCGGCTGCCGGCAGTGACGAAGGAGTCAACCGAGCCCGTGGGACCGGCCGGACCAGCCGGACCGGCAGAGGCGCCATTGAACACCGCCCGGTCAGCGTTGGCAACCACCGATGCTCCATCGGTAATGCCTTTCGCCTTGGCGGCCTGCTCTGCACCCTGGCGCTGTTCCGCTGCAGTGCCGTAATAGATGCGTGTGCCGTCCAGCTCACGGGCCAGGGCGGTCATCTTTTCATCGAACGGCGTGGCGACCACCACCGCGCCGCCGGTCTGCGCAACCTGGAAGAAGCGCCCCTCTGCCAGCCGGGCCATCTCCTGCCAGATCGGGGTGGTCTCGGCCTGGTTTCCGCACTGGATGGTGTTGATGATGATGCCGGATTCGGCGGCCAACCTGCAGCTCTCTTGGTACTTCACGTCATCCGGGTAGTCCATGTGCGGCGGACAGTCGCCCACCAGGAAGATTACCCGGTAGACGCCGCTCGCTTTGCTCCACGCCATCTTCGTTACCGCCTCGTGAAGCGCCTGGTTCACGCTCTCCGGCGTATCGCCGCCGTTCTGGGCGCTGAATCCCATCAATTGGGTATACACGGCATCGATATCGTCGGTTAATGGCGTCAGCTTGGTGATATACATGTCTTGCCGGTCGCGGTAACCGATCAGCCCAAACTTGATCTTCGGCTTGGGATCGGTCGCAATCATTACGTTGGCAATTGACCAGATCTTCTCCTTGGCCCCCTGGATTAACCCGCCCATGCTGCCGGTGGTGTCCAGCACAAAAACGGCTTCGATCATCGACTCGCCGGGGGGCACCGGGTTATCGGTCGCCGTTGGCGGATCGCCCGCGCCTCGCAACGCGCTTCCCAGGGTAAAGCAGCAGCATACCAACAGCATGGTGGCCAATAAAAATCTACCCGATCGCCGAAGGGATTTCATCAGATTACCTCCTGGACAAGTTGGGGGTTGGCATGTGCTGCGAACCCTCTGTCACCAAGTATACGCATGAGAAGGTCAAAACGTTACAGCGGACGCCCAGATTATTGTAATCCAGCCAGCACATCACACTGCCGTTGCACGGAGTAGCGGCGGGGATCACCCAGCGCATATTGACGTGTGGCCTGCCGCAGCGCCTCACCCGAAAGGCGCCTTGCCGGCTCCCCTGCCCCAACACGCTGATAATACCGCGCCAGCGCCAGCAGGCCGTCAATCGAGCTAGCCTTTCCAGCAATCCCTTCTGCCCGTGCCAAGCAACCGACTGCTTCTTCCTTCATTTCGCACACATGATACACATCTGCAGTTATGAGCAAACGGGAGATGAACGCCGGCTGATCGGAGTCAAAGGCTTGCTCCCAGATCGCCAGCGCCTTCGTGAGGCTTTCCCTCGCTTTCACCTTGTCCCCTACTTCTGCCTGCGCCTGCGCCAACAGCGCCAGGTGATCGGCAACGCGGGGGTGATCGGGCGGATACAGGCGCGCGTCGGCTTCCAGCAAGGACGTGCACATCTCAGCAGTGGTGTCATATTCATGTTGGGCCAGGTGTAAGGTAATCGCCGCCTCATCATCACCCGACCCGAACGTGTTGTCCAGCAACTCCTGCCCACGGATCAGCCACGGCATCGCCACCTGCTGGTCTCCTTCCGCCAGCGCGCATTGCCCCAACCCCAGGTAAGCCAGCATGCGGAACCGAGCCGGCGCCGCCTGCCCTCGGAACGGATCGACCACACCGGTATACAGCGCCTTCGCCTCCTCGATGCGTCCCTGCCGGAAAAGGATGTCCGCCAGCGCGAGGGCGGCTGAATCCTCGCTCCACGGCTGTGACTGCTTACAGATCGCCAGCAGCTGCCGGCAGGTCTGTTCGGCCTCGGTAAGATTCCCCAGCAGCCGCTGCCCGTTCGCCAGGTCATTCAATACCTGCAGCAGTTCCCAGCCCATAGGATTCAGCTTCTCGCGTATGACCGCGGCGCGCTGCCAGCACGCCGCCATGCGCGGGTAATCTCCCAATCGCTCATACGTCCACGCCAGCCGGTTGAGGGTATACGCGGTCTGCGCGCCGTCCGGATCGATCTCCGTGTAAATACTCAGCGCAGATTGCCAGCTCTCCGCTGCTTCGGCATGCTGGCCAGCCTCCCAATGGACGCCCGCCAGGGCATAATACAGCTCGGTAAGTTCGCTGTCTCGCTTTTCCGCGGCAACCTTGATGTTGATGGCACGGGCATAATATTCCCGCGCTTCGCCACGCCCGGTCTGCGCCGCATACCACCCCAGCCGTTCCAATATCCCCACCAGACGCGGCGCGTCTTTCCCGTAAGCCTCTTCCTCAATCTCCAACGCCCGTTGATACAACGGCGCCACGCGCGCATACCCCTCGGCATCGACTGGCTCGCGATGCAGCAACCCGGCATACGCCATCAGCAGCGGCGCGAGGCGCGGATCATCAGGATTCTCCTTCTCCCACTGCCCGCCGAGATCGCGGAAAAAGGTCTCCCCCCGCGCCGGCGACCAAACCCGGTACAGCGTCCCCAGCGCGTCCAGCACCTTCGCCAACCGCCCGTCCTCCAACGGCAGCGCCTCCACCTCCCGCAAGGCATTTTGAAACCACCGCTCCGCATCCGCATACTGCTTCTGCTGCAGCGCCAGGTAGCCGGTGTCGAGCTCCTGCTGCCAGGGGGTGAGTTGCGCGAACGCCTGCCGTCCAATCATGACAGCAAAGAGGAGCAGCAACGAGAGCAGTCTGTGCTTCAGGGAGATCATTGATGACAGTATACCCAGATCATGTCTGCGCCGTGATGACCAGCTCAGCAACGATGGCTTCGGCTTCCTGCGGGGTTGGCAACAAAAAGTTGATCAATCTCGATTTTCCTCGCTCATCTGGCGCAGCGAGGATAAACCATCTCTGGTGATGTTTGACAACGGTCAATTTAAAGCGGTTGATGCCGATTGTTGCTTCCGGTGAAGCATACCTTTTCACAGTATGTAAGATAGCAAAGTCGAACAATAGCCATAACAGACCAAAGAGGATGACAGAGAAGTATGGGCTTCCGAAAAGCGGAATTCTTCCGAGGATATTAAAAGGAATAAACGTCGCGAGAGAAAGCCAGAGAGCATTCGACCGCCAGAATTGCGGCATCCTGTGCCCGGTCAGGACGACGGCCATTTCGGATACCCCCAATCGGCCGGTGCCGAAGAAGCCGAATCCATTACCGCCGAATTTGCCGTGATACCAGACCACCTGGTAAGCGTCGGGAACATCAACGAGTCCTGTCTTCGTCGGCGCTATTACTGGCACCGGCGGCGGAGGGAGCGATGGTGTGGTATTCGGCTCTTCTGATGAGCTCATAAATGGGGAATTCGGCGGAGGGGGCGAAGGTCCTGCAAAATCGAACCTGTCCGAGTGGTCAGACGGGCAATCTAAAATCCAAAATCAAAAATCCAAAATAAAACCCCGGGCACGGTCACCCATGCCCGGGGGTACGCTCTCGCGTCTTGAGCTCGAAGCTTACAGCACCGAGTTCTCCGCTTTCGCCTTCAGGCGAGCCCAGCGGGTGTCGATATCCTGCTGGATCTCCGCGGCTTGCTTCGCGCATTTATCCGACGCCAGGTGAGCGAAGGCGCTGCCCATCAGCTTGAACGCATTGGTGACGGGCACCTTCGCGTTCAATTTCTCCGGATCGTAGGTCAGCGTGGTGACGCCGTCTTCGATCTCGTAGAGCGGATGGATGCAGGACTTCACCACGTTGTCCACGATCTCGTTGCCCTTGGACGGGTCGGAACCCCAGTTCAGCGGGCAGACCGAGAACAGTTTGCCGAAGCTGAAGTGGCCGGCGCGCGCCGCGGCCTGCGCCTTGCGGGCTTTCATGATCATGTCGTTCGGGTTGCTCTCCGCCGCCGTGAACAGATACGGCGCGTTGGTCCCGCGCAGGATCTCCACGATGTCTTTGTGCGGAGTCTGCTTGCCGATCTGGCAGGAGCCGATCGCGGCGTTGGAGTTGCGCTGCCCGAAGATGCCGGTGTAGCACAGCTGTCCGCCCGTGTTCATGTAACCCTTGTTGTCGTATTCCAGGAAGATGATCGGGTCGTCGCGCAGCGCCGCGCCGATCAGCTGGTCCATGCCGATGTCATCGCCACCGTCGCCGGAGACGCACACGAAGGTGATCTCCTGGTCGGGGATGATCCCCTTGGCGCGGAAGCGGTGGTACATCTCCACCACGCCCGTCGCGGTGGACGACGCGTTGTGGAACAGGTTGTGCATGTACGACACCTTGAACGAGGTGTTCGGGAAGCCGGTAGTGACCACCATCCCGCAGCCGGTGTTGAAGAAGAACACCACCGGCCCGTCGATGCCGCGCATGAACAGGTTCAGGTTGGTGAAGATGCCGCAGCCCGGACACGCCGACTGCTTCTCGAAGCGCGAGGGCATCTTCGACAGTTCGCGGAGCTGCTTCAGGTCCACCTTCGCCGCGTCGGCAAACTGGGCGTTGAGCGTGGTTTCTTCCACGGTCAACGGCTTCAGCGTCACCGGCGGCTGCACGCTCGGATCGCCGGCCCAGGCGCCCCAGAAACGGCCTTCCAGCGTCTTCTCTTTGGCATCCACGTTCGGCCAGTTCATACCCAGCTCGAACAGCGGGCGCGCGTCCTCATCCGGACGGAAGTTCAGACCGCCCAGGCCGTAGACGCGGCCGATCATCTCGGTCGTGCTGTTGCCGGCCTTCTGCAGGGCGGCGCCGATCTCGTTCTCCATGAAGTTGCCCGCGCCGTACTGCACGGCGCGCTCGGCGACTACCAGCCGCTTCATGTTGCCGATCGCCGCCACCATCTCCTTCGCCGGGAAGGGGCGGATGACGTACGGGCAGATGACCTTGACGGCCTTGCCCTCTTCAGCCAGCTCAGTGACGACGATTTTGGCGGCTTCGGCGGCGGTGTTCATGGCGAACATGCCCGTCTCCGCGTTCGCGTCGCCGTAGACTTCCACGTACTGATAGTTGCGGCCGGTCAACTGCGCGAACTGCTCGAAGATCTGCGGGATCAGCTCGTAGGCCTTCTGCATCTTGCGCTCCATGACGACCTTCGTGTTGATCACGTCGTCGTTCATGTACGGCCCGATGGTGGTCGGCTTGTCGAGCTCCAGCAGGTTGCGGCGGTACGGCGGGCGCTCGCCCACGAAGCCGCGCACATCCTTCGGATCGGCGAAGGTCTCGATGCGCCGGTTGGCATGGCTGGTGTGGAAGCCGTCATAGGCCACGATCGCCGGCAGGCCGATCGTTTCGGAGACCTTGATGGCCATGATGTTCATGTCATACACGGCCTGCACATTCGGGGCCATGAAGACCAGCCAGCCGAAGCCCAGCGCGGCCGCCAGGTCGGAGTGGCCGTTCTTGATGTTCAACGGCGCGTTGATCTCGCGGGTGGACAGGTTGAGCACCATCGGCAGGCCCAGGCCGGAGATCGAGGACAGCTCCTCGACCTTCAGCAGCAGACCTTGCGCGGAGGTGACATCCACCACGCGGCCGCCGGCGGCGGCCATGCCGGTGCAGATGCCGATGGCGGCCAGCTCGCTGGTGCCGACCACGAAACTGATGTCGCTCTTCCCGTTGGCAATGGCGGTGCTGACGATCTCGCCCACTTCGCACGACGGAGTGATCGGATAGTAGCCTTCACCGTCGTAGCCAATATGCATGATCGCTTCGGCGGCGGCGTCGTTGCCGTTGCCGAGGAACGTTTTCTGTGTCGCTTTCTCTAGTACGCGCATGATGTGTCTCCTTCTTTGGACGGATCTTTCAGCGCCTTGCCCTTCTTCGTCTCCGGGCACACCTCCACGCAGCGCATGCAGGCCTTGCAGTAGGTCAGGTCGATACCGACCATCTTCCCGTCTTCCCAGTGGATGGCGCCCGGATCGGCGCACACGGTGAGGCACTTCGCGCACTGGATGCACACTTCCGGATTGAAGACGGGCGACGGATTGGAGCGCGCATAGGCGTTGTTGCGGCCGATGGTGCTGCTGGTGGTGGAGTCAATGGCGCCGCCGTCCAACATATTGTCATACCCGATGGCCCCGCGGACTTCCAGCGGATCGACCAGCGGATATTTGCCGTCCGCGTCGAAATGCTGGCTGACTGCCTGGCCGACGGCAGCCTTATAGGCGGCGATGTTCGGCTCCACGGCGCGCGGCCAGGTTTCCTTGATCTTCTTGATCACCGCCTCTTCCGGGAACTGCAGCACGCTCGCCAGCATCGCCATCATCGGCATGTTCAGGCGGGAATGCGTCTCCAGTGCAATTTTGCCCGCGTCGAGCACGTAAATCGTGCCGTTATGCATTTTCAGCATCTCGCGAATCTCCGCGGGAGACTTGCAACTGTTCACAATCACCGTCGCGTTGTCCTGCAAGCCGCGCACCAGATTCTGCGAGCTGATCAGATTCTCGCGGAACACGCACAGGATGTGCGGGCGATTAGTCGGCCCGCTCTCGCGCACCGGCGTGCCGAAGTTGCACAGCCGCAGCGACACGTCGGTGGGCGTGCCTTTCTTTTCGCTTCCATACTTGGCGTCATACGCGCCGTCGAGGTTCAATTCCTCGGCGGCAATCTTGAAGAGGAGCTTGGCTGCCATGTTGGCCCCGTCGCCGCCGATGGCGGACAGGAAACAATTGGTGAAGCCTCTCCGATCTTGATAGGGTAATTG
>Ga0172368_10002617_pt1 | contig 22671 bp, 19 predicted proteins | sample Lak11m_FD_114540 | JGI IMG/M metagenome (GOLD analysis project Ga0172368, IMG submission 114540) | Freshwater microbial communities from Kabuno Bay, South-Kivu, Congo - kab_022012_11m | ecosystem: Environmental > Aquatic > Freshwater > Lake | place: Democratic Republic of the Congo: South-Kivu...
CAACCTGAAACTTTTGCCCAGGATACCATCATCGATGGTATAGTTGGGATTGTCGGAGGTCATATGATCCTGAAATCCGACCTGGAGACACAGTATCTTCAATACAGGGCTCAGGGAAATATCACTGGTAGCCCGCAACGTATAAAGTGTCAGATTTTTGAAAACATCCTGTTCATGAAATTGCTGTTTCACCAGGCAGAAGTCGATAGCCTGGAGGTAACCGACACCCAGGTCGAAGAGGAGATGGACAGGAGAATGCGTTATTTCATTGCACAGGCCGGTTCACCTGATCTGTTGGAAGAGTATTACCACAAGAGCCTGCTGGAGATCAAGGCTGATATGAAGGATTTGATCAAGGAACAGATGTTGGTTGAAAAAGAGCAGATGAAAATTACTGAAAATGTATTAGTTACACCTGCAGAAGTGAAATCCTTCTTTAAAAAGATCCCTAAAGACAGCATCCCGGAGATTGATGCAGAAGTGGAAATTGGTATCATCACTCGGCAGCCGGTCATTGGAGAGGTCGAACGGAATGAAGCCAGTGAGCAGCTTGCAGGGTTCAAGGAGCGGATTACAAAAGGAGATGATTTCGCAACACTGGCAATCCTCTATTCTGAAGATCCTGGTTCAGCCAAGCAGGGAGGAGAACTGGGAATGTTCCAACGGGGGGAGATGCGCCCGCAATTTGAAGCTGCAGCCTTTAAGCTTAAACCCGGCGAGGTTTCCGACATTGTGGAAACCGAAGATGGATTCCATATCATCCAGATGATTGAACGAAGGGGAGATTACGTGAATGTAAGGCATATTCTTGTGCAACCTAAAGTATCTCCGTTAGAATTGAACAATGCGAAAATTTACCTCGACAGCATCGCCGACATGATTCAATCAAAGAAAATTTCATTTGAGGATGCGGTGGTTCAGTTTTCCGACGACCCCAGTAAGAATAACGGCGGAATGCTGATCAATCCGGCCAGTGGCAACACGAAATTCGAGATCGACCAGGTAGACCCGAAGATTTTCTTTGTCATTGATAAGCTGAAGGAAGGGGAAATATCTACACCGGTGAAATGGGAAGAGCGAGGGAAACGTCATTTCCGGATCTATTACCTGAAATCGAGATCGGTTCCTCATTATGCCAACCTGGAAGAGGATTATGCACGCATTCAGCTATGGACACTGGATAAAAAGAAACTCGAAATAATTGAACAATGGATTGATAAGAAGGCAGGTGAATCCTATATCGAGATTATGCCGCCATATAGGGACTGTACCTTTGAAAGGCAATGGGTCAAGTAATTTTCCTGGTTGATTGAAGAACTATAAAATATGAACTATTCGTCTGATGTAGAAGCGGTTGATGCTCTTGTGGGGAAATTCTCCCTTCTGAAAAAAGAAATTGCGAAAGTGATTGTTGGACAGGATGAAGTTGTCAAAAATCTTCTGATCTCTATTTTCTGTAAAGGACATTGTGTGCTGGTTGGAGTTCCCGGTCTGGCCAAAACATTGATGGTCAATACACTTTCCAAAGCATTGGGTCTCTCATACAGCCGTATCCAGTTTACCCCCGACCTGATGCCTTCCGATATCATTGGAACGGAGATTCTGGATGATTCACGCCATTTCCGGTTTATCAAAGGACCTGTATTTGCAAATATCATCCTCGCTGACGAGATCAACAGGACTCCGCCCAAAACCCAATCTGCCCTGCTCGAGGCCATGCAGGAAAAGGCTGTTACTGTTGCAGGAAAGTCCTACAGACTTGAAGAACCTTTCTTTGTGCTTGCAACACAAAACCCAATCGAGCAGGAGGGGACTTATCCGCTGCCGGAAGCACAACTTGACCGGTTTATGTTTAATATCTGGCTTGATTACCCTTCATTTGAAGAGGAGATCAGGATCGTTCAAAACACGACTACTGAGAAAACCGTGACCCCCGAAATCGTCCTTTCATCTGATGAGATCTTATATTTTCAAAATCTTGTCCGCAAAATCCCTGTGCCTGAAAATGTATACAATTATGCGGTTTCGATGGTGACAAAAACGCGGCCTGGAACCGCCACAGCGATCGGCTGGACAAATGAATACCTTTCCTGGGGCGCCGGACCACGTGCTTCTCAATATCTGATCATCGGGGCAAAATGTCACGCCATTCTGAACGATAAATACTCGCCGGATATCGAAGACATAAAAGCTATCGCAACAGCTGTCCTGCGACATAGGATCGTCCGGAATTACAAAGCGGAAGCAGAAGGAATCACGGTAGAAGATATCATCAACAAGCTACTGGAACCTGGCCGGCAGTAAACAATAGGCAGTCTTCAGTTGGCAGTAGGCAGCTTCTTCCCTCATCCCCTCACACCCTCCTACGCACATACCTTCTTCCCTGAAATGTATCCCTTCTCTCCAACTCCCGTTCGATGCGTTTAAGCACCGCATCGTACCTGATCAGGTCCCAGCTTAGATGATGGAGCAGCTGCGGAGGCACCTCCCCGGCAAAGCGTTCCACAACGATATCCGGGGAGAGTCTTTCCAGAAACCTGATAATGAAGTCGATATACTCTTCCAGACTGAATTGGTGGAACTGTCCGGGATCATCCATATACTCCTGTTCCATCTTTGTCCCTTTTACGATCTGGAGCTGGTGAAACTTCACTGTGTCAACCGCCAATCCGGAAATAATCCCGGCTTCATCCATCATTTCATCCGGCGATTCCCCGGGCAAGCCAAAGATGAAATGCGCTCCGGTATGAATTCCGAGATCATGTGTTTGCTGAATTACGAGCCTGCTTACATCAAAATTATGCCCCCGGTTTATCCGGCGGAGGGTCTTGTCGTAGCAGGATTCCACACCATATTCCACCTGGATAAAATGGTCCTCCGACAACCGGGCAAGATAATGAAGTTTCTCTTCATCCACACAATCAGGCCTGGTTCCGATCACCAGTCCTGCGACATCCGGAAAGGACAGAGCCTCTTCATATAACTTCTTCAAGAGGGATAGCGGAGCATAGGTATTGCTGTAAGGCTGAAAGTAGACAAGAAACCTTTTTGCGCGCCTGTATCGGATAGAGTGAAAATCAATTCCCCTGACGATCTGGGAATGGATGGGTTCAACAGGGTTACAATAGGAGGGGTTGAAAGCATTGTTGTTGCAGTACGTGCACCCACCGGTACCTTTGCTCCCATCCCGGTTCGGACAGGTAAACCCCGCATCTACAACTACTTTCTGAATCCTCCCTCCAAAGGTCCGGCGGATGTGCTCCGTATAGGAGTTGAATCGACGGTTATGACCCCAGTTGTACAATCACTTCGTTGCGGCTTCCAGTCGCTTCATGATAATAAAAATAAAGAGTGCGGACAGGATGCAGACGGCAATGAAGATCGCCCACAGCTGCCATAACTCGAGTTTGCCCCAGAAAAAGCTTCCTACAACAAGCAATTTATTTCCAACAGCCGTAGCCAGCAACCATCCCCCTTGCATCAAACCCTGGAATCTCGGCGGTGCAACTTTTGATACGAATGATAACCCCATCGGGCTGAGGAACAGCTCTGCAATTGTAAGAATCAGGTAACTGTTGATTAGCCAGTAAGGCGTCACACGGGAGGAATCCGGCACGGGATTGTATTTAAGGGTGCCGGCCGAGTCCATGAACTGAAGGGAATGGGGAGAGATCAGGTGAATGGAACCCACCAGGATAATCACAAATCCAATGGCAGCGATGACCATCCCGATCCCGATCTTCTTTGGGGTGGAAGGCTCCTGGTTCCTTTTCCTTAACCAGGCAAAGAAACCCATGACAGGGAATGTCAACGCAACAATAAACAGGGGATTGAATGACTGAAATACTTCAGGATCTATAGGATTGAGTGGATTGGCATCTTTCACATAATAATATGTAAGGTACCCTAACCCGGCTAACATTACAGCCCCGATAACCTTATCAAGCGCCTTTTTCCTGAGCAACAAAATGAACAATCCTGCTAATGCTCCAAGAAATGCCAGCATGGAATCCAGGTGGAAGAAAATGTTGGTGAACCGGCCAACTGCTTTAACCGTATAATCGCGTGCAAAATAGGTCAGCGTCAGCCCATTTTGATGGAATGACATCCAGAAGAAGATAACCACCAGGAAAACAAGCAAAAGAGCTGAGATCCGTGGCCGTTCTTCCTTGGTCGAGATCTGTATTATCCATGCAACAAAGGCAGAAAACAATCCAAAAGCAAAAGCAATATCGAAATTCATCGCAGAGATAAAATATACGATGAAGAACATGACCGCACCGGCAATCAGCGCAAGAGGGATAGAGAATGGTTTTCCGGAAATTTTGACTTTTTTGCCGCTTCCGCTGTCCGTAACAACACTTCTCTCTTTCTTGGGAAGGTATTTGTTGAAAATGACATATACAAGAAGCGATACGACCATGGCTGCTGCAGCAATTCCGAATGCGTAATTGTAGCCAACCGAAAATGCATGGATGTATTGGTTTGCAAAATCTGAAAGGTTGGTAACCGGTATGCCTGACATCGAAACCTTGTCGGCAAGCGTTTGGAATGATTGAATATCTCCCAGTTCACCTTTCAGATAAGCGTGACACATAGCCGGAAGGCTCCCATCATGCAAAAATCCTTTTGAAGCCAGGAACCAGTTTCTGATCCCGGTGGCGGCAAATGGTGCAAAGAAAGCGCCAACATTGATTCCCATGTAAAAGATCATGAAGGCCGAATCACGGACTTTATCGTATTTCTCATTATCATACAACTGACCCACAACAGCTTGCAGGTTCCCTTTGAACAATCCGTTTCCAAATGCAATGGTGAACAAACCGATTAGCGTCACGGTGAGGGTCATGCCCGGAACCGCCATAATGATATATCCTGAGAACATGATGATGATACCGAGCAGGATAACCAACTTATATTTGTTTGTGGCATCTGCAAGGATACCTCCAAGTAAGGCTAATCCATATATCCCAAAGTAAAACCAACTGTAGTAGGATCCGGCCTGTTCTTCGGTTAAACCGAATTTCGCCTGTAAAAATAGTACCAGGATCGCCATCATGGTATAAAAGCCGAAGCGCTCACCCATATTGGAGAAGAAGGCTACGAAAAGTCCTTTTGGATGTCCTTTAAACATAATAATACCGTTGTTTGTGAATACTTGATTGACTATTGCATAGGGCTTTGCAAAAATAAACAAATTTGTATACTGGCCAAGTCCGGATGCCTCATACGTAGATTTTAAGGTAATTTTAACAACCGGTGTAATATTTATTGACGAACATCGTCTCAACCTCACATGAATCTCCAGGAATTTACATCTACGGTCATTCCACTGAAGAATAAACTCTTCAGGTTTGCAATGCGATACCTGGACCATACTGAAGAGGCAGAAGATATTGTTCAGGAGGTGTTTATCAAATTGTGGAACCGGAGGGAGAAACTGGACGAATACAGAAGTGTGGAGGCATTGGCCATGATAACGACCAAAAACATGTGTCTGGATAAACTAAAGAGCAGGCGTTACCCGGTCGATCCGATTGACAACCACCGGCGGTTTTTGGAGAACCTTCCGGAAGAAGAGAAAAAGGACTATTCGGAGGAGATCGGGAAGGTGCGGAAAGCAATGAAGTCACTGCCACGTCAGCAACAGATGATCATGCAGCTCAGAGATATTGAAGGATATGATTTTGAGTCGATTGCCGAAATAATGGAGATGAATGAAAATGCGGTTCGCGTGAACCTTTCCAGGGCCAGGAAACATATCAGAGAACAAATAAAAACATCAAGAACATATGACTACCAAAGAAATTGATGCCTTATTGGAAAAATATTACGATGGTAAAACAACCCTCCGGGAAGAACATCTATTAAAAGAATTCTTTCAGGGAGATAATGTTCCGGCGGAACTGATGGAACATAAGGCAATGTTTGGCTTTTTCTCAATGGAATCCAAATCAACGGTTTCTCCTGAATTTGAACCTGCACTGAAGCAGCATCTGGAAGGTGGTCGTGTAATTTCATTGAACACCCGCAGTAGAAAGATGCTATGGTCTCTCTCTCTTGCAGCCAGTATTGTTCTGATTGCCGGACTGGTCACCGTTTTTAAGTTAGGGGTATTTGCCCCTACCCAACCTTTCGGGACAATCTCTGATCCCCAACTTGCCTACGCAGAAGCCAGAAGCGCTCTTTACCTTGTCAGCTCACGGTTTAATAGCGGGATCAACCAGATGAAAGGCCTGGAGTCATTTAGTACCGGATACTCGCAGGCGCAACAACTGCAGAACTTCCAGGCTGGCCTGGATGAAATAAATAAGATCACTCAATTAGATAAATATCAACCAATAAATTTAAACCCGGGACGAACCCTAAATAACCGTCCATAAATCCCAAAACCCTATGAAAACAATCACAATGAAAACAGGATTGCTTATTTTCATCCTGTCACCAATGCTGAGTATGTCCCAGTATGTGAGTCCTGCAGAAAAAATATATGAAAAATATGCCGGTCAGGATGGATTCACTTCTGTAAATATCTCCAAGGAACTTTTCCAGATGATCATGAAAATGGATATCCAGGGGGAAGGCACTGAAGAAGTTCAGGATATGCAGAAGATGATGGAGCAGCTCGATGGCCTGAAGGTAATCACTTATGAAAATAATGAGAACCCGGAAAAAGTCAAAGGCCTGTACAAGGAATTTTCTGCACTCTTTCCGGCAGGCACTTTCGCCGAATTGATGGTCATTAAAGAGAAAGGAAACAATATCCGTTTTCTTACCAAACAGGATGACAAAGGAAAGATACAGGAACTCGTAATGCTGGCCGAAGATGAGGGAGAAGTTACCCTCCTAAGCCTTTACGGAAGGATCGATATGTCGACAGTAGCTAAACTTTCCAGCAAGATGAAGATTGAAGGTATGGATAAACTTCAGAAGATGGATAAAGAAAAAGATGATAACAATACAGAATCCAAATAACCCATGCTGTCCAGGTACAATTTGCTTTTTGTACCTGAACTGATTTACCGGGCCATCCTATGCGATGGCCTTTTTTTTACCGTTAATCGAACCTCGCCCATCATACGAGGCATGCTGCCTCCCATTCACTCATGTAGGGATGAGGCATGCTTCGTCCCTGCATGGACTCTCATAACCTGACTCGCAACTGTACTTTCACCTCTGACTTGATGCTTCCGTCGATTTTCTCCAACCCGCTTCCTATGCTGTTTCGATCAACGTATTTTGTCACACCTACCCATCCCCATAGATCCACCCGCCTTGCTATTTCAGCCTGAAGCAGGAATACTGTGCGAAAACCCCTGCCATAAAATACCGGTGCTGAGAAACTGTAAAGCGGTCCTGGTTCATAACTGTAGATCCTGGTGTTATAGAACGGGATATCAAATAACGTATACTTCAATCTGGCCGACCGGATTAGCCCCGTTGAATGATAGGTAATCTCCTGGCTGCCAAGATATCCTGTTTCAGGCTTACAACCTGTTATCTGGTAACTCAGGAGTTCAAGACAGCTTCTGAGAGAGATGACAGCATTGGGTGAGATTGTCACAGTTGCTTTAAAATCATTCCTCCGGTTCTCGTCAAGCGGCATGATATTATCCCGGGAATCCGAACTGTTCATGGCTCCTCTTTTGTGATTGTACCATAGGGTGAAGGACCAGAAGGAAGAAGGCTGGTAGCAGCCCATCAGGCCTGCTTCCATGCCGTTTGACGGGCTATTGACCCTGTACCGGAGCCAGGGAAACCTGTAAATATCTGCATAGCCGCTTATCGTTGTTTTTGGAAGGAGTTGTGTTTGGACTTTAATGAAGAATCCATGCTCATTTGCTGTCATATTATTTTGAGAAACAGCTGTTGAGAAGGGATTTTGAAATTGTGGCTGGTAATCCCGGTAAACCAGAAGCAGGTCGATACCCGATACCGGAACGGCCGTAATCCCGGCCAACCAAGCCAATCCGCCGTTCAGACTGACACTGACTTCACCGAAAAACTGGCTGAATCCGATCCGGCAGCGGCCATCGATCCCGAGAGCGCCAAACCTGTTTCCATGTAACATGAAGTGCCTGTATACCTCCTGCTTGGGCATAAGAGATCCGCTCCATTTCCCGTAAAAGGCGGTAAGTCCTATCAGGAAAAAATCCCCCCGGTAACTTGCATGTCCACCGTAAATCCACTCCCCGACTGAATTTTTCTTTGCAACCTCAGAAGGTGTCCTGTGGTAACCGGTCTCAGAAAATGAAGTGAACGTAAAATTCCGTGATACTGACGTATCCACTTGATCCATTGTGGCTTCTTTCCTTGTATAAGAAAGAAATCCGGACCATTCAACACGTCCGGTCGAAAGTGTAAGAGCAACGCCTCTCAAGTACCCGTATTCGCAGGCGGACTGAGAGGGTGTGAAACCTGAATGGTACCGTATTCCGGTGCCGAAACTGACTGATGAACCGAACGAGCTGCCTCCGAGTGTCAGCCCCTGTCCAAAAGATACCCTGAAATTTCCTGCAATTACTTGTTTTAGCCACCTGAGATTCCTGACCGCGACGAACCAGGAATAATAATCCATGCCGGCGGGCTGACTCCCTTTGAAAAATTCCTCACCCGCATCCTTGTCACCTGAAATTCCAATCACAACCTGATCATAAAAGGAATACCTGTATCTGAAATAATATCTCTGGGGTTTTCCCAGGTAGAAATTATCCTGACCGGAACCCTGAACCGAATCCGCAGCAACGTACCCTTCCTGCTTCTGCATGACCTGCTGGTACCTGAAGACCGCATCATGATGGCCTAGTCTTATCAGGTTCCCGGGTGTGAGGCGAATTATTGGAGGAGGAGAACCAATCTCGATATACTGAAACAGCTTCCTGATCGTAACCGAATCGAACCCTTCCACTGCCTGAAGTTCAAACAAAGAAAACACCTCACCGTACCGATCAAGGTATTCCGTCAGGTTGTTGATCTGATCGGGCGTCAGGATTGGGATCTTTGACAGGTCAGAAGCCGCTGCTCGGTTTATGTTGATCTTGCTCCGTTGAATTTCATAATCCAGGATCTGCTCTTCATCTGGTTCTGTGTCATACATTTCAGCATAGGATGTGATCATATCTTCAATGAAGAAGTTGTCTGGCTCCTGAGCAAATAAATGTGAAAGGAAGAAAACTAAACCGATTTGCAGAGTGATTCTCATATAATAATTTTTTACCACTTTTATTTCATTCATGAGATCCTCCAGTTTGTTCCTCCGGTTTTTCCCTTCTGTCTCTTCCGTGTCCTTCGCGATTCCTCTGAGTCCTCTGTGGTAATTCTGTTTTGAAGATATACCCTATCGAAATTGCAGGAGAGAATCCAAGGGTCATATTGTATCTGGTACCGATATCCACCACCAATCTCCCCAAAGTCATTCCCAATCCTGCGGTACCGGATATCGGACCCGTAAGAAAGCCTACCCTCCCATAAAAAGATCCTGCTATCCGAACTTCAAGACCGGTTCTGAAGACCAGCGGATTCTCAAGATCTTTCTCTCCTTCAACCAGGATAAGTACCTTCCCGGATAAATTATATCCAGCACCCAAACGAAAGGACACAGGCAACAGCTCCTCAGGTTGATTGGATACCTTTACCGGGAAAGGATTGCATACCTGGATCCCGATCGTCCAGTTTATATCCGGCTTGTACATAATTCCTGCTTCACAGGAAACAAGACTTCCGGAACCATAGCCCTCGCTTATCTGCACCATTATGTAATTGAGTTGTACACCGGCACTGAAATGCTTCCCAAACGATCTTGCATAAACCAATCCTGCTTCGATTTCGCTGTATAACTGAAAACCAAAATGGGAGATGGCCAGTCCGAAAGCCCCCGGCTTCCCCGACCAGGAAACCGCAACAGCCTCAAAGCTTAACTCCTTCATCATGAACCGATTCTCGGCATAGAGACCGGCTTGCCAACCCTGCTGCCAGGCAAGCCCGGCCTGGTTGGTAAATGTAGACCATACTCCCGGCAATGCAACGGAAGCCCCTCCCAATGCTAACGACCGCCCTCCGGGCAGGTAACCGTTTCCCGCAACACATACCCATGATGTCTGGAAAAGTGCTACCAGGCAGAAATAAATCCACTTCATGATATTTCCTTTCCCTTTAATCAGGAAAAGGTGTAAAAAGTTAAAACCCTGGTTAAATTTTTTTCTTTTTTCCAATCAGGTAACTTTGCAGGAAAATTTTATCACATGAACGACCTGGTATTATCTTTCCTCAGGGAACTGGAGAAAAACAACGACCGCAACTGGTTTCATGCCAATAAAGGATGGTATGATGAAGCAAAAATTGAGATGGAGAACCTTGTAAATACAATCATTCCGGGAATTGCGAGGTTTGACGCGTCGGTCAGGTACATCGCTGCCAAAGATTGCATTTTTCGTATTTTCAGGGATGTACGGTTTTCAAAGGATAAAGCCCCGTACAAAACAAATTTCGGAGCGTGGATTACTAGCTCAGGCAGGAAAAGCTGCGGCCCCGGTTATTACATCCACATACAGCCGGGAGAATCATTTCTTGCAGCAGGGGTCTACATGCCTGATCCGGAGAAATTAAAGAAGATCCGTGATGAGATCTATTACAACATTGCAGAATTCAAATCGATCCTGGAAAGAAAAGAATTGACGAAATATGTTAAAGGTGTCGACGAAATGGATCGCCTGAAGATCCCGCCAAAAGGTTACGCAGCCGATTTTCCAGATATCGACATCCTGAAGAATAAACATTTCACACTTTCACATCCCGTATCGGATAAGCAATTTTCTGAACAATCGTTCCTTCAGTTTGCTCTGAAAGTCTACGAGGCAATGCACCCGTTCAATCTTTTCCTCGGCAGGGCGATAGAAGGGTAGAGGTAGGATAATCAGGTGAAACGCCCAATTATAGTTTGTTTCCCGATCACTTTCTGACCGATCTTGATGTCGATCTTTGTGTCAACAGGAAGCAACAGGTCAACACGGGAACCGAATTTGATAAAACCCAGTTCATCTCCCTGGGCAACAGGTTCTCCAACTACGGGATAACATTTAACGCGTCGGGCTACAGCGCCTGCGATCTGCCGGATCAGGACCTCTTTCCCTTGTTCAGTTTTAATCACGGTAGTAGTCCGTTCATTTTCAAGAGACGCTTTAGGATTAAACGCAACCATGTGTTTCCCGGGATGATAATGGTAATAGGTTATGTCTCCGGAGACCGGGAACCAGTTTACATGGACATTTCTGGCCGACATGAATATCGACACCTGGATGCGCTCTTCCTTGAAGAGCTCAGGTTCGATGGTCCTCTCAACCACAACCACCTTTCCATCGGCGGGAGCAACGATAACTGCCGGTCCCCCTTTCAGTTCCCTGTCCGGCGAGCGGAAAAACCGTACGATCATCAGAAAAAACCATAATCCAAGTACATAAAGAAAAATATGAACCCAGGTCTGATCAGGGAAAATGTGATTCAGGACCAATAAGACAACTGCTACAAACAGAAAGGCAATGAAAATCGTCTTATATCCTTCAGGGTGTATTTTCATAGGATCATATGAGGTTGCTTAAAAGGAGGTACAAAAATACAAAAGGAACCGAGATAAAAATGGTATCAAAACGGTCCAATATACCTCCATGGCCAGGCAGGATTGATCCGGAATCCTTGATGTTCATGCTGCGCTTGAACAATGATTCGGTCAGGTCCCCGAATGTTCCGAAAACAACGATCAGCGAAGCAATGACCAACCAGTCCGTCAATGATATACCGGGGGCAAGATAGTGCAATCCTACAGAGGTAAGGATAGCTACTATGGCACCGGCTACTGTGCCTTCCCAGGTCTTTTTGGGCGAGATCCTTTCAAAGAATTTATGTCTGCCGAACTGTTTCCCGTAAAGATATGCGCCGGTATCGTAAAACCAGGTCAATATGAAAAGACCGCACAGAATTACAGGAAGCCGGAAAAGTCTTACTGCATTTTCTCCGTTTAACAGGTTCAGCAGTGCTAATGGCAAGGCAATATATAGGATGCCGGTGATCGTGAGGGCAATGTTGATCAGGGGTTGAGACTTTTTCCTGTAGATCTCAAACACAAAAGGAAGGAAGGTGACAGGAACGAATGCAATGATGGGAATGAACATCCGGTTGATGGAAACATCAGGGATGATGATCCGGAAAGAAACGACAATCGTAATGTATAATAACGCTCCGAAGAATGTCCCTGCAATCCGCTGAGGATGAACCGTATCTGTGGTGAATATGGAATAAAATTCCCATAAACCGAAGGTAGTCACAAGAAAAAAGATTCCGGCAAAAGACCAGTAGTTGAAAGCCATGGCAGCAAGTAATACAGCAACCATGGAGAGTCCCGTAATGGTCCGCGCCCAGAAATTACTCATCTTCCATAAAAGTTGACAGGATACGGTTTGCCTTAAGCAAATCATCCAGTTTTACAAATACTTCAATATCACCAAACAGGTATGCAGAGTCCTGTTTATTGATGATCACGGCAGGAATATTATTCTCTTCAAGCAATGATTTAAGTATCTCGGCTTTATACAGGTATTTGGAGCCGAACAGGCACTTCCAGCGCTCATTGCCCTGTTCAGACTGTTCCATTGGCCGTATCTTCAATCAGGAATACGTATAACTCCCGGGGGCCGTGTGCTCCCATAACCAGTGTTTTTTCAATGTCGGCAGTACGGCTGGGGCCGGTTATCACAGAGACCATGGATGGAAAATCATCCCCATACTTCTTGCGTACCCGTTTATATGCCTGTTTCAGGTCGGGAACAAGTTGTGAAGTATATCCAACCACGACATGAATTTCGGTAAAACCGATGATCTTTCTGCCCGGGTTTAGCCGGGACGAAACCATCACGCTTCCAAACCGCGCGATCAGTGACTCACAGCGGGTAATGCCGATCCGCGCGTCCGTGATCTTCGCCGGATCTGATTCGAATGGGATACCGGCACTTCTGAGCTTGCCCTGGAGGAACGGGTCCATGCAAAAAAACAGAGGCCAGTCTTTCTCCAGGATGAACGATTTCAGTATGCCAAGGAACTCATCCTCACTTTCGCTATAAACAAATTTACCGGCAACACTTACAAGTGCCTGGGCAAATGTAACGTCAAGCGAGTCAGTGATCTCCGGGAACACATCGGACTCCTGGTCCAGGATTGGATAAGGGGGATCATTCTTTTCAACCAGAGCGTTTCTGATCTTCTTCAGGATCTTTTCCCGTGATGTACTTTCTTCCATTCCTTGAAACGGGGTTAAATGTTGGTGGGAGAATCACCGGGTTTTTCATCCTCTGAATCAGACGTAGGCTTGCCTTTCTTTGCCAGGCGCTTTGGTTTTTGATCGGCCACAGCCGGACTGCTGACTGGTAAAAGTTTCTCGGTTTCAATATCAAAAGGACGCTTTCCGAACACATGTTCCAGGTCTTCCCTGAAGATCACCTCTTTTTCCAGCAGAAGGGTGGCAAGCTGTTCAAGTTGCTCCTTATGCTCGGTAATGAGTTTTTTCGCCCTTTCATACGCTCTTTCAACTATCTGCCGTACCTCCTGGTCAATAACTTCAGCGGTCTTTTCAGAGTATGGCTTGTGGAACGAGTATTCCGACTGCCCTGACGAATCGTAATAACTGATATTGCCTATTTCTTTGTTCAGGCCGAAGTAGACAACCATTGCAAATGCCTGTTTTGTCACCTTTTCGAGATCATTCAGTGCGCCGGTCGAAACCTTTCCGAAGAATACTTCTTCTGAAGCCCGGCCGCCAACGGCAGCTGTGATCTCATCAAACATCTGCTCAAAGGTGGTGAGCTGGCGTTCTTCCGGAAGGTACCAGGCTGCGCCCAGGGCTTTGCCACGCGGGACAATGGTAACCTTAACAAGGGGATGGGCATGCTCCAGCAGCCAGCTGATAGCGGCATGACCGGACTCATGATAGGCGATCACCTTCTTTTCATGGGCAGAAATGATCTTGCTTCGTTTTTCCAGTCCTCCAACGATCCGGTCAATGGCATCCATGAAATCCTGCTTCTGAATGCTTTTCTTGTCTTTGCGTGCAGCGATCAGTGCGGATTCATTGCATACATTGGCAATATCCGCACCGGAAAATCCGGGTGTCTGGCGTGCCAGGAAATCAACGTCCACCTCAATATCCAGTTTCAACGGTTTGAGGTGAACTTTAAAGATGGCCTTCCTCTCTTCCAGGTCGGGGAGTTCGATATAGATCTGGCGGTCGAACCGTCCGGCACGCATCAGGGCCCTGTCAAGGACATCTGCCCTGTTGGTGGCAGCAAGGATGATCACCCCGGCGTTGGTAGCAAAGCCATCCATTTCCGTCAATAGCTGATTCAGTGTATTTTCCCGTTCGTCGTTCGCGCCGGTCATCTGGTTGCGTCCGCGGGCACGGCCCACCGCATCTATTTCGTCGATAAAGATGATACAAGGTGCTTTCTCTTTGGCCTGACGGAAAAGATCACGCACCCTGGAAGCGCCCACCCCAACAAACATCTCTACGAAATCAGAACCGGAAATGCTGAAGAAAGGAACTTTTGCCTCACCGGCTACTGCTTTGGCAAGAAGAGTTTTTCCGGTCCCGGGAGGACCAACAAGTAAGGCTCCCTTTGGGATCTTCCCGCCAAGCTGGGTGTACTTGCCGGGTGTCTTAAGAAAGTCGACGATTTCCATCACCTCGACTTTCGCTTCTTCCAGTCCTGCAACGTCGTTGAAAGTAACATTCACACTGGTATCCTTATCAAAAAGCTGCGCTTTTGATTTTCCTATATTGAAGATCTGCCCGCCGGCACCGCCGCCGCCACGACTCATGAAACGCATGATCAGGAACCAGGCACCGATCAGGATAGCGATCGGGATAAGATAGCTGAGGATATCACCGAATATGTCCTTTCTGTCGTCGGAGGAAGGAGGATAAGGATACTGTCTGAGAAATTCCTGTTGCTCGCTGACAGATGCACCCTCTCGTACCATTCTGGAAACCAGTGTATCCCGGGTTTCTTTCAACAGGTTATGGAGGATATCCACAGATCCGATCTGGTAAAAGAACTGGGGGCTTTGTGAAGAACTTCCGAATCCTTTTTTTGTGTATTTCTGGTAGGCAGTATCAGTCTCCAGTTTTTCTTTCTTAATGTAGATCTCGGCCTTCTCCTTATTGATCACAACGATCTTATCAACATCCTGTTTCACGAGCATCTCCTCCAGATCCGGCCAGTAGATCTCTTTTATGGGACTCGTATAATTAAAATAATTGATGCCAATAAATACCAGGGCAAGGATCGCATAGATCCAGTAGAAGCTGAATTTAGGCTTTCCCTTTTTTCCGGGAGTCAGATTGGGAGGAAATCCTCCTTTATTTTTTGTTTCTTTTTCTTTTTCTGCCATTCTGTCTTGCTAACATTCGATGAGGAACCTCTTTGTCAGGGCGATTTAATCTTCTCAATTTTTGCGTCACCCCACAACTGTTCAAGGTTATAGAAGTTTCTGCGGGAATCCTGGAAGATATGGACAACAACGCTGGAATAGTCGATCAAAATCCATTCCGCATTCTCAAATCCCTCCTTATGCCATGGTGGTTCATTGCGCTCCTTTTTGACTTCCACGACCACGGCATCGGCAATTGCTTCTATCTGGGTCCGGGATGTCCCGTGGCATATCACAAAAGCATCGCAAACAGCTGTGTTAAGTCTCCCGAATCTTAGTACAACAGGATCTTTTGCTTTCTTTTCAAGCATTCCTTTCAGGATGGCCTGAACGATGGGTTCCGAATCGGGTTTTGGTTCCGCTTTCTTTCTGGGCATGAAGGGGTTTTAGAACCTGCAAAGGTAGTTAAAAGTTTGGTTTGAGGGCATATTTCTGGTAGAACTCATTGATGGCCGATACTGCTTCCTCGGCGGTATCCACAAGGATAAACAGGTCGAGATCTTCAGGGGAGATATTTTTGGCTTCCAGAAGCACTTTTGTTATCCAATCAACAAATCCCTGCCAGTAATTCCTGACTACTAGAATGATAGGGAAAGGAGCAAGCTTCTTTGTCTGGATGAGGGTGATGGCTTCCGTCATCTCATCAAGAGTCCCGAAACCTCCGGGGAGGCAGATGAAGCCCATCGAATATTTCATGAACATCGTCTTCCGGATGAAGAAATAATCAAACGTGATCAATTTGTTGCTGTCGATAAAAGGATTCGGGCGTTGTTCAAATGGCAGTGCTATGTTTAATCCCACCGATTTTCCACCGGCAAAGTGAGCTCCTTTATTGGCTGCTTCCATGATTCCCTGTCCACCGCCGGTGATGATCCCATAGCCATGTTTTGTCAGGAGGTAGGCAATCTCTTCTGTCAGCCGGTAATATTTGTGGTTGTCAAGGGTACGGGCAGATCCGAAGATGGAGACACATGGTCCAATGCGTGTAAGTTTCTCAAATCCCTCTACCATTTCCGACATCACCTTGAGAATCTCCCAGGTGTCATAGCTGATGGTCTCCGACCAGGTCTTCTCTTCAAACTTGCTCTTCAGCATCTCGAGATCATCAATATTCATAACAATAAAATTTAGAGGAGACAAAGATAATAAATTCGCAGGCATTCCTGTTGGCAGTCTCCACACCATTCAGTATGTTTGTGAAAGCAAAATCAGATTAAACTAAGATCATGGTATCAAAAAAGAAAAATGCTTCCTCCGGCGCCTCTTCCCATCATAAACCAATCCGCCTGTTACCGGGAGTCATCATTGTGATTATCCAATGGCTTCTATGGTATCTGTTTCCTGCACTGATACCGGTCGACACTGTGATGATGGTTGGTGTCGGAGGGAGCCTGCTATGCGGGCTGGCTGTTGTTGTTTGGTGGTCATTTTTCAGCCGCGCACGCTGGTTCGACAGGCTGGGAGCGCTCATCCTGATGGCCGGCTCCCTGTATGGAGTTTCCCGCCTGCTTGACATTTCCATTTCAACATCCAACATGGGACTGATGTTCATCCTGTATGCCATCCCGGTGATGTGCCTGGCATTTGTTGCTGGATTGGTCTTCACTGGCAGGATCTCTCCGCCTGTTCGAAGGATTGTCATCGCATTCGTAATACTGCTTGCTGCAGGACTCTGGGCATGCCTGCGAACCGACGGAATGAACGGGGTGGGAGAGCACGCTCTGAACTGGAGGTGGGCAAAGACAAATGAAGCGCGTTTGCTGGAGCAGGCCGGATCTCTGGCTCCTTCAGGTATCACTGGACCGGCGGTTGCTTTGGATGGATCAGAATGGCCCGGATTCCGGGGACCTGATCGCAATGGCATCGTCCATGGTCTCAGAATAGGCACAGACTGGTCGGCCAATCCCCCGGAACTGATGTGGCGTAAACCGGTAGGGCCAGGCTGTTCCTCCTTCGCCATCCGCGGGAATGTGTTTTACACACAGGAGCAGCGGGGAGATTTCGAAATGGTCTCCTGTTATGACCTTGCGAGCGGTGAACTGATATGGCAGCACGGCGACTCAGTCAGGTTCTGGGATTCACATGCAGGCGCAGGACCACGCTCCACACCTACATTGGATCGGGACAGGGTCTATACTATGGGTGGCACAGGTTTGCTGAACGTATTGAAAGCTTCAAATGGCTCCCCGATATGGAGCCGGGATGCTGCGACAGATGCCGGAATTACAGTCCTCACATGGGGTTTCTCGAGTTCTCCGCTGGTGGTTGGTGATGTGGTTATCGTTGCCATGGCAGGTAAACTTGCTGCTTACGATACCGCTGGCGGTACTCCCAGGTGGTTTGGCCCCGATGGTGGCTCCGGTTACAGCTCACCCCAGCTCTTTACGTTTGGAGGGACCCAGCAGGTGATTCTTATGAGCGCTTCAGGAGCGGTCAGTTTTGAGCCTGAAACCGGGAGTCTCCTCTGGGAGTACAACTGGCCCAGCGAAGACCGCATCTTGCAACCGGCACTGATCGGCCAGGACGATCTGCTGCTGAGTCAGGAATACACCGCCGTCCGTCGTGTGACTATTGAAGGCGATACAAATGGGTTTTCGATAACCGAACGCTGGACCTCCCCCGAAATGAAAGTCAACTTCAACGACCAGGTTATACATAAAGGGTATGCATATGGATTTGACGGACCAGGCATCGCCTGCCTGGACCTGAAGGATGGAAAACGAGCATGGAAGGGCAATAGGTACCGGGGTTGGATACTTCTGCTTGCCGATCAGGACCTGATGCTGGTATTGTCTGAGAAAGGGGAACTTGCCCTGGTCAGCGCAAAACCGGATAGGTTCACTGAACTTGGCAAGATCCAGGCCATTGAAGGGAAGACCTGGAATCACCCGGCAATAGCACGCGATGTGCTGCTGGTGCGCAACAGTGTGGAAATGGCAGCATTCAGGTTGCCCCTTGCAGCAGAATAGGATCACTGGATCAGACCGTATTGCAGACCACTAGAATCTGTTACAGGATGAGTTTTGTCAACGCATTTGAAAAAGGGATCAGGAAAATATTTCCGTCTACATTTACGATTGCTGTATCCCTCACTATCCTGACTTTCATTCTGGCGCTATTATTAACGAAAACGATAGATTTTACAATACCAGTCACTTCAATATACAAGGAAGTCTCAACCGACTCCTTATCGACTTCAGGAAATCATTTTATGCAGCTTCTCGGTTTCTGGTACCAGGGTTTGTGGAATACCGGCATGTTAGCTTTTACCGTCCAGATGATGTTGATCCTGGTACTGGGCTATGTCCTGGCTTCCACAACCGTTTTTCAGAAACTGATCAGCCATGTTCTCAAATACTGCACTTCAACCTCCAGAGCCGCATTCCTGGTCACCATGATCACAATCCTGATCAGTCTCTTCAATTGGGGATTGGGATTGATATTCGGAGCTATATTCGCCCGGAAAGTCGGAGAACATGCCACTAAGCTGAAAATTCCACTCAACTACCCGCTGATTGTTGCAGCCGGCTATACAGGTCTGATGGTATGGCACGGAGGACTTTCCGGATCCGCCCCCTTGAAGGTGGCTGAAACGGGACATTTCCTTTCCCTGGTTGGAAAAAATATTCCCGCAATTGACATGGGACAAACGATCTTTTCTCCTATGAATATGGTTGTTACTTTATTATTACTGGTGATCTTACCCGGAGTAATGTACCTTCTTGGACGGAACCGGTCCGGGGTTGAAAATCCCAGCCTTATTGAAACTCAATCCCAACTTTTAGGGCTCTCCGTGGGGATATCTGGCGCAGAAAAAGTGGACTATTCCCGATGGACAGGAGGCATTCTCGGCTTGACCTTCCTTTTCGCAGCCGGAACAAAAGCCATCCTGACAGGGAATATATCCGTAATAGAACCAAATTACCTGAATTTTATATTACTGGGGCTCTCACTCCTGTTTTGCGGCACCATTGCGAATTTCCTGAACAGGGTAAAAGAGGCAATGGGGGCGGCTTCAGGAATTTTAATACAATTTCCGCTCTATTTCGGAATTATGGGCATCATGAAGTACAGCGGACTGGTGGAGATTTTCTCCGATTCCCTGATGAATATTTCAACTGAGAGTACATTTCCTGTTTTTACTTTCATAAGTGCAGGACTCGTTAACATTTTCGTTCCAAGCGGCGGTGGCCAATGGGTGGTACAGGGACCAGTCATCGTTGAAGCGGCACAAAACCTGGGTGTTCCTCTCTCAAAATCTATCATGGCATTGGCCTATGGCGACGAAATCACCAATATGATTCAACCATTCTGGGCATTGCCTCTTCTGGGGATTACCGGGCTCAAAGCAAAGGATATCATTCCTTACACCCTGATCCTGATGCTGGCGGGGATCCTGATATTTTTATGCGGTTTACTCTTTTTCTGATAAAAATCCTTGAAGCATAAAGCGGAATTCTCAGAACATTCATTAATTTCACGATCAGGACCTGAAATCATTGGAGTACGCAATAAATCGATTGAACAATAAAGAAACCGGAAAGGAGACCATTAGCGAAAACAATCGCCTTCAGTGTATTATTCCTGCATATGTTACTATTAATTGTTGGTAACGATCTTGAAGCACAGAGGGGATGGTTATAACATTTGCAGGCTCCGGCCTCGCCGGATTTGAAGATTGACAGGATACCCTGGCTAAATTCAATTTCCCCCCGGGGATGTGTGATGGATTACAATACAAACCGGTTGTACGTGGTCGATTATTACAACCATGCTGTCCGGATCATTCACATTGCACCCGCAACTGGTGTCGGAGAGTCAACCAGAATGCGGATTCCGGTTAAAATTTATCCCAATCCAGCTACCAGGCATGTTACGATTAGCTTTGAGACCATCAATTACGGGATAAACTTAAAAATAATGAATACAACAGGAATGGTCATTCTTCAGCATTCGAATCTCAACCAGCAGGCTATTCAGTTGGATGTTTCTGCCTGGAACAAAGGAGTCTATTTCGTGGAATACCAAGATGTTTCCAATACCCCCTTGAGTAAACCGTTTATCGTTCTGTAACACGCGCCATCAGCATCCAGGATCCAGGATCCAGGATCCAGGATCCAGCATCCAGCATCCAGGATCCAGCATCCAGCATCCAGGATCCAGGATCCAGCATCTAGTTCACTGCCAGGTATCCTTTCAAATGGAGTGCAGTGTACCCTTTACCGGCTTTCGCCACCTCTTCCGGCGTCCCTTCGGCGATGATCTCGCCGCCGCGCTCACCACCTTCAGGTCCAAGGTCAACAATGTGATCGGCAACCTTGATCACCTCCATGTTGTGCTCGATCACCAGCACGGTGTTCCCTTTACTGACCAGCTTGTTTAAAACACAAAGCAAAACCTTCACATCCTCGAAATGCAGCCCTGTGGTAGGCTCATCCAGGATGTACAGGGTGTTCCCGGTATCTGTCTTGGATAGTTCAGTGGCCAGTTTCACCCGTTGTGCTTCGCCTCCGGAGAGAGTGGTAGACTGCTGCCCGAGAGAGATGTACCCCAGGCCGACTTCCTGCAGGGTCTCGATCTTTTTCACGATCATCGGAACAGCTTCAAAAAATTCCACAGCCTGGTTTATAGTCATGTCAAGCACATCGTTGATCGACTTTCCCTTATACCGAACCTCAAGTGTTTCCCGGTTATACCGCCTTCCCTGGCAGGTTTCGCAGAGCACATACACATCCGGGAGGAAGTTCATTTCAATAACCCGCAACCCGGCACCTTTACAGGTCTCACAACGGCCGCCTTTGACATTGAATGAGAACCGTCCCGGTTTATATCCCCGGATCTTTGACTCAGGCAGGTTGGCGAACAATTTCCGGATCTCGTCAAAAACTTTGGTGTATGTGGCAGGGTTCGACCTGGGAGTGCGACCGATTGGCGACTGGTCTATTTCAATCACCTTATCAATGTTCCTGATGCCTTCAACAGAGTCGAAAGGCAACGGTTTCTGATCGGAGCGGAAGAAATGGTGGCTCAGGATAGGGTAGAGGGTCTCATTGATCAGGGAAGATTTACCGCTGCCCGAAAGCCCGGTCACGCAAATGAAGTTTCCGAGGGGAAGTTGAAGGGTGACGTGTTTCAGGTTATGCCCTGATGCCCCCTTCAAAGTAAGCATTTTCCCGTTTCCCGTCCTCCGGATTCCCGGGACCTCGATCCTGATCTTCCCGCTAAGGTATTTGCCGGTGAGATGGTCTGTCTGCATGATCTCTTCAGGCGTTCCCTTGGCAACGATCTTTCCTCCGTGGATCCCGGCATAAGGACCAATGTCCACCACGTAATCGGCATTCAGGATGGTTTCCTGGTCATGTTCCACCACGATCACCGAATTCCCCGTGTCACGTAAACTCCGCAGCGCCTGGATCAATTTCAGGTTATCATGCTGATGGAGGCCGATACTGGGCTCATCAAGGATATACAACACCCCTACCAGCTGGGATCCGATCTGTGTTGCCAGCCTGATGCGCTGACTTTCACCCCCAGAAAGACTTCTGGCCGGGCGGTTCAGCGTAAGGTAACCGATCCCTACATCAAGAAGAAACCGGATCCTGTTCTGTATCTCCCGGATGATCTCGTAGGCAATGGTCTTTTTCCTGTCGTCGAGTTTGTCATAGAGCTTCTCAAACCAGTCATGAAGGTTCACGAGGTCCATCTCAGATAGTTCGGAAATGTTTTTCCCGTCGACTTTAAACCAAAGTGACCCTTTTTTCAGCCTGGTGCCCTGGCATTCCGGGCAGGATTTCTTGTTCATGAAACTGCTAACCCATTTCATGATGCCGGTTGGCGCGGACTCGGAATGCTGGGAGTTGATAAAGCTGATGATCCCTTCAAAATTCAGTGAGTACGTTGAGGTAACTCCCAGGTAGTCGTTTTTAACCTTGAACACCTCGTCGGAGCCATATAGGATGACGTTGATGGCGTGTTCAGGGATCTCTGAGATAGGTGTGCTGATGGTGAACCCGTATTTTTCCCCGATTGCTTCAACCTGCTTGAAGATCCAGTTGTTCTTGTACTCCCCGATAGGAACGATCCCCCCCTTCTTAATGCTTTTGCCGGTATCGGGGATGATCTTTTTCAGGTCGATCTCCGAGACCGTCCCGAGTCCGTTGCAGTGAGGACAGGCGCCATACGGAGAATTGAAGGAGAAAG
>Ga0172368_10002618_pt1 | contig 22671 bp, 23 predicted proteins | sample Lak11m_FD_114540 | JGI IMG/M metagenome (GOLD analysis project Ga0172368, IMG submission 114540) | Freshwater microbial communities from Kabuno Bay, South-Kivu, Congo - kab_022012_11m | ecosystem: Environmental > Aquatic > Freshwater > Lake | place: Democratic Republic of the Congo: South-Kivu...
ATTATCAAAGCCCACGCGCCCAAGTTAACCGGCGTGGAGCCGGAAAATAAAGCAGAGTGGGCAATTTTTTGCGCCGATAGTTTGACGGGGCTCATAACGGCCGTGGCCTTAATTCTTCCTTCCAAAAAACTAGCCGACGTTAAATTATCTTCCGTGGTTAAGCGTTTTTTAAAAGAACCGAAATTCGCGGCTGGAACACGTCGAGAAGAAGTGGCTCGGTGTGCCAACGCGGATGGATTGAGCATTCCCGTTGAAAAATTTATTGAGATTTGTTTAATCTCAATGCAAAAGATCGCGCCGGAAATTGGACTCTAGAAAAAATAAATCAATTTTTAAAAATCGTCCCGTGCATAGCGAGATGATTTTCTAGTAAGGCTTGATTTTATATCGCGGATGATTAAGTTCAACAAGTAAGTGCAACGCTTCTAGTAGAATAGAAGTGTATGAAATACAAACATTTAACGATTGAGGAACGAGAAAAAATTCAAATTAATGTAACGCAGATTAACCCCAAAATAGTCGGCAATTGGCAGGAAGTGGCGAATTAGATGTTGATATCTTATCCACAGGCATAAATAAAGCTAAATATTGTATAATTAATAAGCTAAAAGTAACAATTGGCAGGTGGCGTTTAACTCGAAATCAATAATTTTAATTTGACAAAAAGGTCAAAGTTAAAACGCTAAATGCTAAAAATAAATGTTTAAAAAAATAAATAAGTCCGGGGGTTTTACTCTGCTAGAAATCCTCTTAGTAGTGGCCGCGATCGCCATTTTGGCTGGTATCGTAATTTTTGCCATCAATCCCAATAAGCAACTGGGGGATACGCGCAACGCTCAACGGCGAGTCGATGTTAATACGATCTTAAATTCGGTTTACCAGTATTCAATCGATCATAGCGGCAGTTTGCCAGCTGGTATTGATAGCGTTGCTGGTTCTTCTCAGGTTTTGGGTACAGCGGGTTCAGGTTGCGACACAACTTGTACTGCGACCACGACGGTAGCAGCTTGCGTAGATGTTACTTCTTTGCTGGTTCCGACCTATTTAGTGGCGATGGTTAAGGATCCAAGCACAGGTACAACCGCCAATACCGATTACTATATTAACAAGGATGCTAATGGCCGAGTGACAGTCGGTGCCTGTGACGCCGAACAGAGCGCAACGATTAACGTTTCAAGGTAAGATTGAAAAACTAAAAAGACTATGATTTTGAGGGGTATTTATTCTTTAAATACCCCTCAAAAAGTAACTAGAAGAAAGTCTGCTTATTTCAGCGATCATTATTTTATTGACTAATCTAAGCGACGGAGAAAAAATTAAAGAATCAATGGAGCGGGGTGCTTATGATTACTTGGTAAAATCCGATTGGAAGCTAGAAGACATTGCTAAAAAAGTTAAGGAAAAATTAGAGATTGTTTAGTTATAAAATTTTTAGATATTTATACAGAAAATAGTTACTTAGCGTTAAATTGTTGAGCGATTATTTTTTTAGCAGAAAATTATATCTTGTTTATCTAATGTGTGATAGAATTAGATAAAGGTTGGAGGAAAACTTTAAAAATAATTTTGGCATAAAACTTATGGCAAAGAAAAAAGCAAAAGCAAAAGCAAAAGCAAAAAAGAAGAAAGCTGTTGCGAAGAAAAAGAAGAAATAAATCACGAAAAAATCCCCGCGTAATGCGGGGATTTTAATTTTTTATGTAATGTCAGCTTATTAAATTTTTATAAAGCTCAAGAAGTTTTTTATTCAAAACTTTTATGTCTTCGTCCTGTGCGAGGATTTTAGCGTTAGCGCCAAGAGTTGCTTTCAGTTGCGAATCGTTAATTAGTCGATCGAGGTGGTTTTTGAAGTCTTCTTCTTTCTTCGCCTTTAAGCAGTTGACGCCGTCTTTTAGCCACGGATTATAGGCCGGGATATCGCGAACGAGGATGGGCAAGCCAATAGCAGCGGCTTCTAGTAACACCATGCCCTGATTCTCTTCGTAAGAAGGAAAAATGAAGATATCAATGGCGTTAAAAGCGGCGTTGATATCTTTAACATAGCCAGTAAAAGTGACGTTTTTTGGCAGATTCTTGGGTAGCGGCTTGGCTAGCATAGCATTATAGATTTTGCCAAACCAGATAAATTGATGCTCTGAATATTGCTTGGCTAGCGCTAGGAAAGTGTCAACGCCCTTACGCGGGATAGCTAGTCCAACTGTGCCAATCACCAGATTTTGTTGGCAATTATATTTTTGTCGATAATCAGCGCGTTTTTGCTGGTCAGAATAAAAAATAGCTAAATCAACGCCATTTGATTGGGGGATTAATTTTTCGGGATTTAAGCCATAAGCAACAAGCAGGGACTTTGTATATTCGCTGGGACAGAAAACTAAATCAGCCAGACCGTAGGCGTAAGTCAGGTATTTTTTGATTAAGGGAAAAAAATATTTATTAAACCAAAAAACTTGAGCGGCGTCTTCGGCGGTAACGTGTGACCAGATAATTATCTTTTTACCTTGACGCCTGGCTTTTTTAATGAGCCAAAGCGATTTGAGCCACGGCGTATTAATTTGCAGAATGTCGCAAGATGAATCCCATTTTTCGGTAAATTCAATATTGAGCGATCGAAGCGATTTTAGTTGGTTTTTATAAGACGACAAGAGGCCGGTACCAATATTTTTAAAAAGCAGGCCATTCATGAAATGATAAAATTCCAAATAAAGACATACCTTCATATTTTTTTGATTATTTTTTTAATTTTTTTCTATTAGAATATTCTACGATCGTTTTTTCGTAGGACTTTATTAACAAGTCAGTAACTTTTTCGTTTGAATATTCCATGGCGAGCAGGCGAGAACCCCGACTAAATTTATCAAGCAATTCCGAGTTAGAAAGCAAAGACGTAATCTTATCGGCAATGTCGGCCGGATCATCTGTTTTAGCAAAAGCACCATTAATGTTTTCTTCAATTAGCTCAGCTAGGCCCTTTTCTTTAACTAAAACCATTGGCAGTCCCACGGCCATGGCTTCTAAAACAGAAAGTGGCATATTTTCGCTCTTGCTAGCGGAAATAAAGAGATCATTAGCTTGGAGCGCCTGAACTAAATCGCCGTTATAGAGCAGGGAGCCAGTAAAAATGACAGAGTCATTTATTTTAAGATGCTTAGCTAATTTTTCTAGATTTTTTCGTTCGGGTCCGTCGCCAATGAGCATTAAATTAAGCTCGGGCATTTTCTTATTGATTAAAGCAAAGGCCTGAATAATCTGATCAATGCTTTTTTCATAACTCAGTCGGCCCATATAGCAAATGGATCTATTTTTAACGCCAAAAGATTTTTTTGCTTTATCTTTGTCGAACGAATTTTTTGTCGGCTTGAAAAGATTAACATTAATCGAATTTTGTAAAACATTGATAGAGCATTTTAGGCCTTCTCTGACTAGTTCGTCAGCTAATGACTTTGAGGGACTAAGAATTAAATTAGAGCGGTTGTAGAATCCGATTGTAAATTTCCAGCTAACTTTTTTCATCCACTCAAAATCTAGTTTGATGTGCTTTAGATAATGATTGTAAAAAGTATGATGAGTGCCTACCAGGGGAATTTTTAAAATTTTAGAAATTAAAACCGCTTCCCAGCCAACAGAAAATGGAGTGTGAACGTGAATTATGTCCGGTTTGAATTTTCTTACTTTTCGCAGAGTAATGCCAATTGGCAGGGTAAAGCGCTCGCCAGGATAGGCAATTGCTGGAACTGACGGGAGACGGAAAACTTGTAGATTTTTTAGGTTAATATCGGGTCGGCCTTTGAGTTTTTTCGAAACAGTAAAAACGGCTACCTCGTGTCCAGCCTCGACTAAATTTTTAGCTGAAAGATAGGCGGTGTGAGCGACGCCATTAACCTGCGGGGGGAAAGTGTCACTAAAAATGGCGATTCTCATAGCTTTCCTAAGAGATTAATAATTATTTTAATAATTTCATCTTGTGAATTAGTCCCGACAAAATGACTAGGATTTTTAGAAATCATTAATTGTGATCCAGAAATAGCTTGGGTCATATCGCGAATTTCTTTTTTGGTAATAAAGAAGTCCTTCTTGCCACAAAGAAAGGTAGTTGGAGTTTTTATTTGTTGGATTTCTTCTCTAAGGTTAATTTTAGCTTCTTGGGCTAGTAGCCAGAAATTTACCGAAAGGGGCATTGTTCTTAGTCCATCCCAAACCGAATCCCAGTAGCCAACAGCTTGGCCGTGCTGATAGTAATGATATTTTTTAGGCTTTTGCCAAAAAAATAGAGCGGCTAATAAATTAAAAAATCCAGAAACCAGAGGAGTTAAAAAGCTAAGATGTAGGTAGCTCAAGGGCGGCGCATGATTAGTGCTGATCAAAAGTAGGCTTTTAAGGTCGCCTGGATACTTGGCGGCATAACTAATGGCCACTTGTCCACCAAAAGAGTAGCCAACTAAAATAAAATTTTTGATTTGCTCCTTTTCGATAATTTGACTCAAATCATCTGTGAAAACCGGTATTTGGTAAAGTTTTTTATTTTTTGTTTTATCCGAATAGCCATGACCGCGCATGTCCAACACCAAATAATTGTATTGATTTTCTCTAAGTGTTTTCATAATGCTTAACCAAGTGGTGTGATTAGAGGAGAGGCCGTGCAAGAGGACAATAAAGGGCCGTTCAGAAAAATAATTTTCCAGGTAATAAAAAATTTGGCCGCTAGAAGTCTGAATTGATTTTTCTTTAAACGACAGATTGTCCATTATTTTGTTTCTTTCTAAAGTAGAAGAAATAAATTAAAAAGGCAAAAATGCCAACGCCAATAGAAACCAAGGCGATTCTTTCTAGGTATGTATTAATAGTCGAAAGAGCTTGACCAAAGTAATAACCAATAAGAAGAAGGATGAGCGATTTAATCAGCGTGGCTAGCATATTAGAAAATATAAATTTACCAAAAGGCATTTTAATAATACCGGCGGCCACTAAAAAAGCGCCGCCAATGCCATGAGACATTTTGCCGATAAAAAGCAGTTGGCTGCCTCGTTTATCAAACTGTTTTTCTAGAGAAGCAACTTGAGTTTCGTTAATGCCAATGTGATGGCCCCACTTGTTAATGAATTTTTCACCGCCCCAGCGACCGATAAGATAGTGAATTGCATCGCCGCCCAAGTCGCCGGCTACAATAATAAAATAGGCCAGCCAAAAATTTAGCTGACCCAGCGATACAAAAAAGCCCGCGATAACGGTGATGATTGGTCCTTCGGCTACGGCCAAAGGGAGCAGAGCGAAGTATTTATAGCCAATAAGCCAGAGAGTAACTTGATCTAGAGAAATCATTTAATTCGGCTTTTGAACAAAAAATAAACTGAAAGGCTTAATAATCCTTATCTCTATTGTCATCCAAAAAGCCCTTGTTGTCAAAGAAAGCTATGGTCTAAATATTCGATTCTTGGTAAGATTAAAATATTGAAATAAGCTTATGATTCTCGCCAAATTGGTCGATTTAGATACTAAGGCTTTCTATTGGATAAACCATCTACCGCATAGTTGGTTTTTTGACTGGGCAACAAGAATTATACACTGCGCAACCTACGCAGGTATAATTTATTACCCGTTTTTAATCGGCTTCTGGCTGACCCACAACCCTAACTATCAATTATTAGCTAAGCTCGGTTTGTTCTCTGGGATTTTAACTTATATTATTACCGATTTAGTTTTAAAAAACTTAACGACTCGTCCTCGGCCATATCAGGTTTTGGGTCGGGCTATTTGTCTTCGGCCGGCACCGAGTGATTATTCCTTTCCGTCAGGACAAGCTGGAACAGCTTTTGCGGTAGCGACCATATATTTTCTAATTTTTCCCGAAGGTTCGGGCGGGTCCTTGTTGCTTTTATTTGGCGTTGCTGTTTTATTGAATCGGGTTTACATGGGCCATCATTATCCTTCAGAAGTTTTTGTGGGCGCGGCAATTGGTAGTGCTTGTTCAATTTTTGTTTTTGAATACCAGCAAATATTTTTGAAAATTATATCTTCATCTTGGCAAATAATCGGACCATTGTTCGCAGGATAAACCTTTAGTTAATAATTTTTACCGTAAGAAGGCGCAAAAAACTGGCGCCTTTCTTTTTTGGCCTCAAAGGGATAGAATGGATAACTAATGAAAACTTTTTCTGATGAACAATTGGTTACCACTTATTTGCAGGGAGACAGGGAAGCTCTCAATTTTTTGATTGAGCGCTATTTGAGGCGAATTTATAATTTTGTGGCTAAATATATTGGCAATGCTAAAGAAGCCGAAGACCTAACCCAGGAAATATTTTTAAAGGCTTGGAAAAATTTAAAAAAATTTGATTCCCAAAAAAGTTTTAAAATCTGGCTTTTTAGTATTACGCGTAATGTTTGCATTGACTATTTTAGGCGTAAAAAAATCGTTACTTTCTCAGCCCTGGACAACGATGATGAAAATGAAAATTTTTCTGATAAAATTATTGATGAGTCAACTTCCATTGTTGAGAAAATAACTAAGCAAGAGCTAGAAAAGGAGATGGGTAGGTATTTGCTAAAGCTTTCAGAGGTTAACCGAACGGTGCTGATTTTGCACTATAATCAACAGCTAAATTTTCGAGAAATTGCTGAATTTTCGGGTGAGTCACTCGATACTGTAAAAAGCCGCCATCGGCGAGCGCTTCAGTATTTAAGACGCTTTATTAAAGAGGATAGAAAAATGCACCAAAAATAGTCGATTAAACGTATATATAAGCATGAAGACAATTATTATGAAACAAGAAATTAAGCACAAAAAAGATCTAGAAGAGCTTGTTGACTCTGTTTTGTCTGAGAATCTAGAAGTACCAGCTGGGCTATTGGAAAGAATTACGTCGGCTATTTTTTGGCGCCAGCAGCTCTCTGCTGGTTTAAGGGCTTTCGGTCTCCTTTTATCTTCGGTCAGTTCTTGTCTCATACTATTTTTTGCGCTTAAAGAAGTCAGTTTGAGAATGAGTCAATCTGGCGCCTGGAGCATTTTGTCGTTGCTTTTTTCTGATCTGGAAGTAGTTATAGCTAACTGGCAGTCATTCGCTCTTTCTTTTCTGGAGGCCTTGCCGATTTTCTCGATAGCCCTGACTACTGGCGCGATTTTGGTTATGCTTATCTCTTTCCGTTTCGTTTTAAAAAATTTATTACAAATTAATTTTCATCCTAATTTTAAAAATAAATTATTAATTAAAATCTAAAAACATGGAAGATAAAAATAGCGGGCAAGAGACTCTAAAAAAGATTGACCATATTTTTCGCTCAAAGATTTTCAAAAATACGGTTATTTTCCTTTTGATTTTTATTATTTTGGCCGTGACTTTTGGCCTTGGCACAATGGTTGGCTATCGCAAGGCCAATTTTAGTTATCAGTGGGGCGATAATTATCATAAAAATTTTGGCGGACCAAGAGGAGGATTTATGGGGCGAGATATACCCGGTATTGGCCCGGGGATGATGGGCGGGGATTTTATTAATCCGCATGGCTTGACCGGTTCGATTATTAAAATCGAAGGGAGCAACGTAATTGTTAAAAGCAATGATAACGTAGAGAAAACAATTTTATTGTCTGATCAAACAGTTATTCGAAATGGTCGGCAAAATATTAAAGCTAGCGATTTGAAAGTAGGTGATTTAATCGTGACCATCGGCGATCCAAATAGCAACGGACAGATAGACGCAAAGTTAATCAGAATTTTTAATGTTCAATAATATGATATTTTTAAGCAAAGTCAAAGATTGGGTTATTACTCATAAATTCATAGCGGCTATCATTGCAGTAGCGGTAATTGGTGGTGGATACTATTGGTATCAATCAGCGAACAAGGCTCAGGCGCCAACTAAATATGTACTCGGAGCGGTTCAAAGAGAAGCTTTGATTACTTCAATTAGCGGGAGTGGCCAGGTGGCAACCTCTAACCAAGTAGATGTTAAGGCAAGGGTAACCGGAGAAATAACTTATATTGGCGTAGTTGAGGGTCAAAAAGTAAAAGCGGGTGCTGTTTTGGCGTATATCGATTCTCATGATGCTCAGAAAGCGGTTCGCGATGCCCAGATAAGCCTGGAAACATCGCAATTGTCGCTAGCTAAACTTTTAGCGCCAATTGACCAGCTCGCCATTATGCAAGGCGAAGATTCAGTTAATCAAGCTAGGCAGGCCAAGCAAGACGCTCAAGATAATTTAGCAAGTATGAGCGACAGTGAATTTAATACTATCTCTAATAATTTTTTAGAGTTGCCGGCCATCATGGCGGGATTGCAAGATATTTTGTTTAGCTCAAGCATAAATACTGGCCAGTGGAACGTAGATTACTATTCTGACATGGCAAAAACTTATGATGAAAAAGCGACCCAATATCGAAATTATGCTTACGATTCTTATGTAAAGGCGAGGGCGGCTTATGATAAAAATTTTATTGATTACAAGGCCGCCAGTCGCTATTCTAATGCTAGTGTGATCGAAATCTTGCTTAATGAAACTTATGATACGGAAAAGATTATTTCTGATGCAATAAAAAACAGCAACAATTTAATCCAGTTTTATCAAGATACTTTAATTAAATATTCCCAGAAAGTTAATTCTTTATCAAATACTCACTTAAGCAATCTAAGTTCTTACACAGGAAAAGTTAATTCTCATTTGACGAATTTATCTTCACTTCAGGACGAAATAAAAAGCTATAAAAAAACGATCGTTGATTCTGATCGAATAATTACCGAAAAACAATTATCCTTCGATAAAACTATGGCTGGGCCAGATGAGCTGGATATCAGGTCTGCGCAATTAGCCGTGAAAGATAAAGAAAATGCTTTAACTCAAGCTCGGGAAGATTTAGCGGATTATACTGTTCGAATACCCTTCGATGGCGTTATTTCCAAAGTTAATGTTAAAAAAGGGGATACGGCCGGCTCAACAGCTTTGGCGATTTTAATTTCGAGTCAGCAAATTGCCCAAGTATCGCTTAACGAAATTGATGCAGCTAAAATTAAGGTTGGTCAAAAAGCTACTTTAACTTTTGATGCGATTGATGGCCTGAGCATTAGCGGGCAAGTTGCGCAAATAGATGTTACGGGAACGGTTTCTCAGGGGGTGGTTAGCTATGGCGTTCAGATTGCTTTTGATACAGAAGATGCTCGGATAAAACCAGGTATGAGCGTTTCTTCTTCGATCATTACTGATTCTAAAGTAGACGTTTTGGTTATTCCCAACTCAGCTATAAAAAACCAGGGCGGTATTTCCTACGTTGAAATTGTAAGAAATCCAGCTAGTTTAGACGCTACAAACGTTGCTGGCATATCTATCGATTCTACTTTGCTAAGCCCTCAGCCAATTGAAATTGGTCTAGCTAACGATACATTAACGGAAGTTGCGGGCGGTCTTAAAGAAGACGATTTGATCGTGGTGCAAACAGTAGCGGCTGGCACAGCGCAAACTCAAGTAACGCAAGGTAATAGCTTGCGGATTCCGGGTGTTGGCGGTGGTGGTGGAGCGATGAGAGCCGTTGGAACATTTGAACAGCATTAATTGCCTGTGAAAAGATGATTGAATGTAAAAAAATAACTAAAATTTATAAGAGCGGCGATATGGAGACAGCGGCTCTGAAGGGAGCGTCTTTTAAAATAAATGACGGTGAATTTGTCGCGATTATGGGTCCGTCTGGTTCTGGCAAATCAACGCTGATGCATATTATTGGTTGTCTGGACACGCCAACTAGCGGAGAATATTTTTTTGGTGATCAGAGCGTAGCAAAATTATCCGATGATGAGCTAGCGGATATTCGCATGCAAAAAATCGGGTTTGTTTTTCAGGCTTATAATCTTTTATCGCGAGCCACGGTTTTACGTAATGTTATTTTACCGTTGGTTTACGCCGACATTCCCAAAGAGCAACGAGAGAAGCAGGCCAAAGAATCGCTTCGCAGCGCAGCTCTGCCTGAAGAATTTTGGCAGCATCGGTCTAATCAATTATCTGGTGGCATGATGCAGCGAGTAGCGATTGCGCGGGCTCTAGTTAACAATCCGGCCTTAATTCTGGCCGATGAACCAACGGGAAATCTTGATACTAAAACTGGCGAGATGGTCCTGGAAACTTTTCAGCGTCTTCATATGGAACAAGGTCGGACGATCGTTTTAATTACACACGAGCCATATGTGGCTGAACATGCTCAGCGGATCATTCATGTTCGTGATGGAAATATTGTGGATGATAGCCAAGTAAAAAATCGACGCATGATTAGCAATCATATTTAACCTTTCAAATGAAAATACAAGATCTTCTGCAAGAAACATATTTTGCCCTTTCGGCGAATAAAGCTAGGTCTGGCCTGACAATTCTTGGCATTGTTATTGGCATTGGTTCGGTTATCGCAATGGTTTCAATCGGCCAAGGAGCGCAAGGATCAATTCAAGCGAGCATTCAATCAATTGGATCAAATTTAATTTTAATTATGCCGGGAGCTCAGCGTACAGCCGGTGTTCAAGTTAGTGCTGGCCGTGGTTCAGCCCAAACGCTAATGCAGGCCGATGCAGATGCAATTCAAAAAGAAGTTACGCTGGCCAAAGCGGTGGCGCCGGAAAATTCAAGGCGATATCAAATAACAGCTAAAGGTAAAAATACTAATACGCAAGTTGTTGGAACAGTTCCGGCTTATCCTAGCGTTCGGAATATCCAAATCGATATGGGCTCTTTTATTTCCGATCAAAATATAAAAAGCTTATCAAAGGTGGCCGTTATTGGTCCAGCAACACGGGACGATCTTTTTGGCGTCGATGTAAATCCCATTGGTCAGCCGATTCGAATTAATAAAATCGATTTTAAAGTGATCGGTATGACGAAATCTAAGGGGGGAACGGGATTTGGTAGCCAAGATGATGTGGTTTTTATTCCGCTTTCAGCGGCGCAGCGATTTTTAGCGGGTGATGCTTATGTCACAACTATTAGTGTCTCGGCGGTAGACCAAAATTCAATGGCTGCTACTCAGCAGCAAATAACGAATTTATTGTTGCGGCGGCATAATATTTTAAATCCACTGATGGCAGATTTTCAAATAATGAATCAACAGGACATTGTGCAGACAGCTTCTTCGATTACCAATACGATGACCATGTTACTGGCGGCGATTGCCGGAATTTCATTGATCGTTGGTGGAATTGGCATTATGAACATGATGTTGACGACGGTGACCGAGCGAACACGCGAAATTGGACTGCGCAAATCTATTGGTGCTAAAAAAAGAGATATTACTAAACAATTTTTAGTTGAATCAGTAATGTTAACTTTTCTGGGGGGAGTTATTGGCGTAGCTCTTGGCTGGGCGGTTTCGGTGGGAGTAACTCAGTTTGCTGGCATTGCTACCTCAATTTCGCTTCAGTCAGTTTTGCTGGCCTTTGGCGTGTCAGCGGCCATCGGAATCGTTTTTGGTTACTATCCTGCGCGAAGAGCAGCGGGATTAAATCCAATTGAAGCGTTAAGATACGAATAATTTTTATAATAAATAAATTTTCAAGAAACAATTTCTAATTTCCAATTAATTGATCATTGATTGAAAATTGAGATTTGCCTGCCCGCCAATAACCAAAGTGGTTACGCGAAAAAGGTAAGAAGTATAATAAAAGTTTTTTCATCTACTTCAACAGCTAATCATTATTGGCTTTGGTAGGCGGGAAAATTGAAAATTAACAAAATATGAATACAAAAAATAAAATTATAATGTTCGGTGTCTTGGGTGCTCTAGTTTTTGGCGGCGGCGGTTTTTATGCTGGCACAAAATATGATCAAAACAAAAAAACAGTTGGTGGTGTCAATTTTGCTAATCTTTCTCAGTCAGATCGACAACAGCGATTTTCGCAGATGGGCGGTGGTCAAGGTGGTGGACGAATGGGTAGCGCTCAAGCCGGAGCTGGATTTATTAATGGCGAAATCATTGCCAAGGACGACAAAAGCGTAACAATAAAATTAGGAGATGGCGGCTCAAAAATTGTTTTTTATTCAGCCTCCACGCAAGTGCAAAAAATGGCTGATATGCCAATCGGCGATTTAGTCATTGGCCAGCAGGTAGCTGCTAGTGGTACTGTAAATTCTGATGGTAGTGTAACGGCAAAGACAATTCAATTGCGACCAGCAGTAGTTGCGCCAACTGGTAGTGCAACCCCTAAGTCAACTGGAAATTAAATATTATTCGTTGGGGATGAAGGGGTTGACTTCTTCTTTCGCGATTTATATAATGTTAGTGTATGAAAAAGACGAACCTCTCAAATTTATTGAGCTTGTTAATTCTAATTAACGGTCAAGGGGACTAGTCTTTTAGGACATTGCAAGAAGTATAAAAAAGACTAGTCTCCGGACTGGTTTTTTGTTTTTAGGAAGTTCTTTTAAAAGTTTATTAATTTTTTAGCCAAATAAAACCAAAGGAGGGAAAATGGTAATTACTAAAAAAGAAGTAATGCTTTGCGAGCATTGCAAGAAGCCACTTGGCACAGGGGAATGTTCCCAATGTTTGGGGATCAGGTTGCTAGAAAAGGGAGAGGTTCATCTATCGGCTTAACAAAAAAAGGAGGGCAGGCTTATGTATCAGGGACTAGAAGCGACAGAAAAAGTGGCGAAGATTGTATACAGTCTGGGTCAACATAGCCAGGAGTCGGTATCAATTACCAGAAAGTTGAAACGGCCGGATAAGTTATCGCCGATTAAAAAAAGTCGGCTGATTTCTCGACTTTCAGTTGTTAACCGGAAAATTTCTCAGCTTATGGGTTGGTTGGAGGTTTGTTAAAAAAGTTAAGAGCAAAAAAGGCAGTCTAATAAGGCTGCCTTTAGTTTTTTGCCATAAAAAGACCCCGACGGTTATTTGTCGGGGTTTGTTTTGGGGATAAGATTGGCTCATCGGTATAATTTGATGAGTTAGATGATGCGCTGGATAAGCTTGTTATAAGCTTCGTAAGCGCATGAAGCTGTCACGTCTATTCTTTTTGGTAAATTCAGGCAATCTCTTACCCAGGCGTAGCGTATCCATAGGGTAAATGTTTCTTTACGATAGCTGCTGAAAGCGAGAAGAACCTTTTTCTCTTTATTGGGGATTTTTTTGTCTGGACAAGCTCTGCGCAGTTTGGTCTTGAGTACGCCGCACAGAAATAGCCAAGCATTCCAGGCTTTTAGGGTCGCTTCATTGCTCCCAGTCAATCTTTCTGGAATAGGCATGTTCTGTCCTTGCCAGTCCTTTTCTTCTTTCCATTGTTTTGAATCTAAGCCGTTTACCTCCTGATCTGTGAATCTGAATCTTGCCATTTTTCTCTTTCCCCCCTTTCAATTGTTTGATAGATATTAGTAAGAACTGCCCTATGTAAATAGTATGCATCCTATATCGTTTTTTGTCAAAGAAGAGACTGGTGCGCTCTTGGGGGCAGTTTTGTGACCAAAGTTGGCAAAAAGTTTTTTTCAAAGTATAATCTAAGTATTAAAATTTTAACGATCGAAATGGAAAATTTAGAAAATCAAAATCAAGAAATAATAGCAGAAAAAAAATCATTCAATTGGCTACTTCTCTCTATTTTAGGAGTAGTTTTTAGTTTAGTAATTTTTGTGGTGGCATTTTCTTTCTATGGTTGGTGGCAAGTTTATAAACCGGTTTGCCCGGGAATTTGTAGCGGCCAGGCACCGGTAGCAATAAAAATCGACAAGGGGATGGGAGTTAAGGAAATCTCTAGTTTGCTTCTGGAACAAGGATTGATTCGTGATAAATTTTGGTTTGAGGTTTATGTTTGGGCCAAAAAACAAGGATCGCGAATGCAGGCCGGGGGCTATGAGCTTAACATAGCGCAAAATGTGCCAGAGATAGTCAATGTTATTACCGGAGGGAAAGTTATTAATGACGAAGTCCAAATTACCTTTCCTGAGGGATTTGCGTTGGCGCAAATTAAAGAACGTCTCTTGGCACAGGGATTTTTAGTAGCCGAAAATTTAGACCAAGAAAAAATAGCGGATTATCAGGTTCAATATAAGCTTTTAGCTGAATCGCCAAGTGAAGCAAGTTTGGAAGGTTTTTTATTTCCCGATACTTATCGATTTAAAAATGATGCCAAAGAAGCCGATATTGTTAAAAAACTTTTAGATAATTTTGATAAAAAAATGTTGCCCGAGTGGCGCGAGACGATTGCCAAGCAAAACAAAACGCTTTATGAAATAATTATTTTAGCTTCAATCGTTCAACAAGAAGCAATTAATGATCAAGATATGCCAATGGTCGCTGGGGTTTTTGCTAATCGTTTAAGAATTGGGATGGCGCTGGAATCGGATGCGACGATAAACTATGTAACTGGCAAAAAAGATCGTCAACCGCTATATGAAGATTTAAAAGTTAACTCGCCCTATAACACTTATCAAAATCGAGGCCTGCCGCCAACGCCAATTTGTAATCCGGGGGCAGCGGCCATTGAAGCGGCGATTAATCCGGCGATAACGGATTATCTCTTCTTTTTACACCCACTAGACGGGCCGACGGTTTTTAGCAAAACCCTGGATGAACATAATAGAAATAAGGCTAAGTGGCTGAAATGAGTCTTGACATTTTTGGTTAGACGAGTATACTCTAAGTAATTAAGTATAGCCCAAGAAAGTAGGCGTAAAGTAAGTCCTACCCAGGCGGAAAACAGCTAATCGCACCTTGCGAATAGTTTATCATTAATGCGCCCGGAAGAGGCGTTTTTTGTTAAAACAAAACTATGCCAGGTAGTGAAAATTCGGCAGTTTAGCCAAATTGTCACTGGTTGGCAAAATAAGTAAAATTGTAAAATTCGGTAAGCTAAAATAAGTCCATTGGATTTATGAGTATAGCCGAATTTCTACTACCTGGTATGCAAACAAAACAACAAAAAGAGACAATCGTAAAAGAATTAACTGATAAATTAAGCAAAATTAAATCAGCGGTTTTTGCTGATTATGCTGGTTTAACTGTCGCTAAATTAACCAAACTTCGCCGGGACCTGGGGAAGCAGGGAGTAGATATTCGGGTTGCGAAAAAAACCTTAGTTGATCTTTCTTTAAAGAACGCTGGAATTTCTGATGCTGATGCTAAAAAAATGCCTGGTCAACTAGCTGTTGTTATGGGATACGAAGACGAAGTCGCGCCAGCCAAAATTGTTTACGGTTTTAGCCGGAAGGAAGAGCGGCTAAAAATTTTAGGCGGAGTTTTAAATAATATTTTTATCGATAAGAATGGTGTGGTAGGCTTAGCCAAATTGCCTTCGCGGGCGGAGTTGTTGGCTAAAGCGGTCGGATCGATTGCTGCACCGCTGCGAGGAATGGTTACTGTTTTACAGGGTAATTTAAGTGGGTTAGTTAGAGTTTTATCACAAATTAAAAAATAAATAGATAAACTCGGATATCGGTCGCGAAAAAACGCAATTGACTATAAGCTGTAAAAAATTTTTCTGTTTCAGTCATTGCTTGGCGCTCGCCGCGCGTAAAGACTAATTGGTCTAAAATATGGCGCGGCTGCGCGACATTTTTCGCGACGATATCCTCGTTATCAAAAAAATAAATATGAGCGAAGAAAAAAAGATTGTAGAAGTTCCTGCCAAATTTAAAGATTTGGTAAAACAGATCGAAGAATTATCTGTTTTAGACCTGGCCGAATTGGTTAAGGTTTTAGAAGAAAAGTTCGGTGTTTCGGCTGCTGCGCCAGTGGCGATGGCTGCTGCTCCAGCTGGTGATGGTGAAGGCGGTGCTGCGAAAGAAGAAAAAACTTCTTTTAACGTAGAATTAAAAGCTGCTGGTGACCAAAAGATCAACGTTATCAAAGTTGTCCGAGAAGTAACCGGACTAGGCTTGAAAGAAGCTAAGGATTTAGTTGATGGTGCGCCAAAGATGGTTAAAGAAAATGTTAAGAAAGAAGAAGCGGAAGAAATCAGAAAGAAATTGTCAGAAGCTGGTGCCACTGTTGAATTAAAATAATTCATAAAAAACCACTTGGTACTTACCGAGTGGTTTTTTTTGTTGGGAAAAATTATTTAATTATTTCTTCTAGATTAATCGGTGGAGTAATAAAGCCTTTTCTTTGTTTAGTCTCCGTAGCGGGAAGGTCTTCGGCGACTATTTCCAGTAGCAGCGCGCTCAACGGTCCCGGTCTTTTTTGTTCCCGGATAACTTTATTCATTTGGTCGGCAATCTGTTCAATTTTAGGCAGAGTAAAAAGCTGAGCCAATCCTGAAGGAGAAAAAAAATCAAAAATCGATGGCGTGCCAAAAATTATTTTATCCGATGGTTCAATTTTTCCTGAAATGACGCTTTGAAAAGTTTTAGCCGGATGAGGTTTTTCGTTTAAGGGCACAATTTTTTTAGTGATACTAATTAATTCTCCTTCTCGGCAAAGATAAGCCTGAGCCGAACCAGTTTGAGTTAGAAAAATGTCTTTATCTTTAATGGCGGCGCAAATAAAATGAAGTTTGCCAAGCCAGCTCAAGTTGCCCTGATTGGCTACATCGCTCAAGGTGGAATTAGCTTTTTTAAGTCCTGCTTCCAATGATTCGGTCGGTCCGCGATGAGGTAGGGAATAATACTCTCTCTTGATTATTGAACTAAGTAGATTGATTAGGTGAAATGAGCTAGAGTTGGTTGTCATCTCGGCAACCATATAAAGACCGCCCAGTGATGCTTCCTCAATATTTTCTGGTTCATACAAAAAAATATCACAAATAGTCTCTTTGTTTTTTGGCCCGCGAATCAGAATCTCTTCGGTTTTTATCATGGGAGTATTATATCATTTTTGTTAAAATAGGGTAGAGGAGGGCGACTTTGCCCTTGCCGGACAGGTACTTGATTATATCTAAAAAAAGACTTAATCTTAAATTAATCAATTAATCTAGCTTTTTCGTAGGGGGAAAAGCCCTATTTTTTTGTGATTGATTTGTTGCTAGCAAGACTCGCCTCGGCTTGTCTTTAACAACGATCAGTTATATTTACAAAAATATGCCAGAGCAAATTTTAGAACAGTTATTTGATTCGTCAGCTAAAGTTAAATTATTAAAACTTTTTTTAAGAAATCCGAATGGCTCTTTTTCGATGAGCGATATTGTTCGAAAAACTCAATCTTCCAAGGAAACGATCACTAAGCAGGTGAAAGGATTGGAAAGCATCAATTTTTTAAAAGCAAAAAATATAAAAGCTAATGCCAAGAAGCAAATCGAAGGGGGCATTTACTACAGCGTTAATTCCGGATTCGATTTTTATTATGAGCTACAAAGCTTAATTCTGAAATCGAGCCCAACTTCTAAGGATAAGATATTGGCTAAAATTTTAAAGTTGGGTCAAATAAAATTGGCCTTGATTGGTGGCGTGTTTTTAAATCTTGATAGCAGTCGGGTGGATTTATTTTTAGTCGGTGACAATATTGATGACAAAAAATTAAGGCAATTTTTGTCAGAGATTGAGTCGGAAGTTGGCAAGGAAATAGAATATGCTTCGATGAACGTGAAAGAATTTGATTATCGCTACCATATGTTTGATCGTTTTGTTCGAGACGTTATCGAAAAGCCTCATGAAAAGCTGGTGAATAAGATAAGATATATTGAATAAAATAATGGGGCGGGGGTGATTAGCTCAGCTGGTAGAGCGTTGCATTCACATTGCAAAGGTCGCTGGTTCGAACCCAGCATCACCCACAACTCTTTAGCTCAATAAAGTTTTATAAAAATAGGCCCAGTGGATAACTTGTTAATAAAAGAATCAGATTTTTGGATCTGATTCTTTTATTTTTGGCTCAAGCAAGGCTTTTTAGCTTTTGTAGGGGAGAAGGCAAATATGGCTAAATATGGCTAGTTGACGCAAATATTAAAAGTGGAATATAATATACTTGTAGTGGATAATTGTGGATAAAGATGTTAGTAAGTATCCGTTTCTGGGGATAAGTCCTTTGTCTAAAATTTCGAGTCCATCCTCGAGTGGCGATGAAATTTTAGCAGAAAAGGATTTACCCCGCCCTCTGCGCGTTGAAAAATTCGAGCCTAGAGGGCGGGGTGCTCTCTTTTGTAGCTAAAATTATTTAGCTACGTTAATAATTTTAGACAAAATTGGCATGTTAATCGGAGAATATCAGCACACCATTGACGAAAAGAAACGTTTAGCAATTCCTGCTAAACTCAGAAAAGAATTAGGCCGGGGCGCGGTACTGACGCGTGGTCTTGATAATTGTTTAGCGTTGTATCCCTTAAAAGAGTGGGAAAAACTAGCCGACAAGTTAAGCAAGTTGCCAACTGGCCAAGTAGAAGCGCGGGGATTAGCGCGGGTTATTCTTTCTGGCGCAGTGGAAGTGGAGTTTGATGGTCTTGGCCGAATTTTAATGCCTGATTATTTGAAACAATATGCAGTTATTGAAAAAAATGTAGTGATCGCCGGCGTTTTTAATCATTTGGAAATTTGGGATCAGAAGCAGTGGGATACATATAAACAAAAGACAGAGAAGACGGTAGGTGACATGGCGGCAAAATTATCAGAACTGGGCTTTTAGTCGCAACCGAACCGGAGGCCGCAAACAGTAAGCTTCATGCTTACGGCTTGCGGTTCGGGAGCGATAAAAATACAATCATGCATATTCCTGTTCTTGTTGAAGAAGTAATAGAATATTTGAATCCGCAACCGGGCGAAAATTTTGTTGACGGGACTTGCGGCGCGGCAGGACACACCCTAGCGATCTTAGAAAAAAATTATCCAGACGGAAAGGTAATGTGTTTTGACTGGGATAGCGAGTCGCTTGATCGAGCCAAGAAGATTGTGGGTGACAAAGAAGGCAATTTACTGGAGAGAACAATTTTTATAAATGACAGTTACGCTAATTTAAAAAAGAATACAGTAGAAAATAATTTTGGTCCGATAAACGGAATTTTGGTAGATCTGGGATTTTCTTCTGATCAGCTGGGGGCCAGTGGACGAGGCTTTTCTTTTCTGAAAGATGAACCGCTAGATATGCGCTATAGCCAATCAAACGATTTACCGGCTCGAGAAATTATTAATCATTGGCAGAAGGATGAGATCGAGAAAATTATAAAGGAATACGGTGAAGAACCTTGGGCCAGAAAGATTAGTGAGGCCATTGTCAGCTTTAGAAAAGTAAAGACGATTTTAACCACGAAGGAGCTGCTCAACGTTATTGCAGCGGCGATTCCCCAGAAACTTCAACATGCAAGGATACATTTTGCTACGAGAACTTTTCAGGCTTTGCGAATTGCCGTTAACGACGAATTGGGAAATCTTCAGAGATTTCTTCCTGCGGCAGTCGATGTTTTATCCGATGGGGGAAGGCTAGCGGTTATTTCTTTTCACTCTTTGGAAGATAGAATAGTTAAAAATTTTTTTAGGGAACAAGTAAAAGCAGAACAAGGTAAAATTTTAACAAAAAAACCGATTATTGCCGGCGAAGCGGAAATCCAAGTTAACCCGCGAAGCCGCAGTGCCAAATTAAGAGTTTTTAAAAAGGCCTAGAAATCCTTTAAGTAGAAGTCCGATGACCTATTATCATTGCAACAATCAATCTTTTGCCGTTCAAAAAGGCAAAATAAGTTTAAGCTTGGCGATCATTTTCGGCCTGCTCTTTATGAGCGTGGCCTACTTGGCTCAGATTAATATGATGGTTGCTAAGAATTTTGAATTGCGCGCGGCCCAAGCTTCATTGAAAGCAAAACAAGATAAAAGCCAGCAGTTATCGGTTAACTTAATGCGGGCAAAATCTTTGAGCAGTCTAGAAAGTGCGGCTAAGAGTTTGAATTTGGTTAGCATCGAAAAAATCGATTATTTAAAAGTCCCTTCTGGGATTTTTGTTTTGTCTCAGAGGCAGTAGTTGATCAATAACGGTATGAAAAAGCTTGGCAATTTTAGGTTCTATACTCTATTGACTTTTGTTTTTTTAATCGCGGGTTGCATTGTTGCCCGTCTTTTTTCACTTCAGATTATCCAGCACGGTTTTTATACCGCTCTTGCTCAAAATCAACAGGAGGTGCTGGCAAAATTAATTCCCCGCCGAGGGGAAATTTTTATTCAAGAAAAAGGCGGCGCCTGGCAATCTTTAGCGACTAATCGCACTTTTCAGACCGCTTTTTTATCCCCCAAGGAAATAAAGGATAAAAATATGGTCGCGGAAAAATTAGCTCCCTTGCTAGACATTTCAATTGATAAGATGCTAGAGAAGCTTAAAGATCCAAATGATCCTTATGAGCCTCTAAAGTCAAAGCTAGACGACGAAACGACTCAAAAGATTACGGAATTAAATTTGCCAGGTGTTCACCTGACGCCAGAAGATTGGCGATGGTATCCGCAGGGAACCCTAGCGTCAAATATTCTTGGTTTTATGGGAATGAAGGACTCTCAACGTGTTGGCCAATATGGTTTGGAGCAATATTATCAGGAACTTTTAGCGGGTAAGAGCGGCTTGTTAGATTCGAAAAAAGACGCGGTAGGAAATTGGTTGCTTATGGGCGACTATAATCTTGATCCAGCTCAAGATGGCTCAAGTATTTATTTAACGCTGGATCAGAATATTCAGTATTTGGTAGAGCAAAAAATGAAAGCTGTGATAGAAAAATGGAAAGCGGCTAGCGGTTGCGCGATTATCATGAATCCAAAAACTGGTGCGATTATAGCTATGACCAGTTTGCCAGATTTTGATCCCAACGAATATCAAAAAACCGAGAACGCTGATCTTTTTATGAATTCCTGCACTCAAAAGCTTTATGAGCCGGGTTCTGTTTTTAAGCCCGTGGTTATGGCCGCTGGCCTTGATGTAGGAAAAATTTCTCCTGAGACAACCTATACAGACACCGGGTCTTTGCAAATTGGTAACTGGATAATTCAAAATGCTCAGCAAAAAACTTATGGTTTGAGCACTATGACTAAAGTTTTAGAAAAATCAATTAATACGGGCGTTATTTTTGTGCAAAGACTAATCGGCGGGGAAACTTTTAAAAAATATATTGAGACTTTTGGGTTTGGCGAATTAACCGGTGTTGATATGGCAGCTGAGGTGGGTGGTAATTTAAAAAATATTGAGGAGAATAAAGAAATAAATTATGCTAATGCGGCTTTTGGCCAGGGAATTTTAGTGACGCCCCTTCAGATGGCTTCGGCAGTGGCCGCTATTGCTAATGACGGCAAGCTTATGAGACCATATCTAGTGGAGAAAATAGTTAAGCCCGATGGTCAAGAAGAAGTAACCCAGCCTCAGATTATTCGACAAGTCATGGCGCCCCAAAACGCTGGTAAGCTAACCGCCATGCTAGTGAGCACGGTCCGTAATGGTTACGATAAGGTTAAGCTGCCAGGATACTTTGTCGCTGGTAAAACTGGGACCGCTCAAATCGCCGAGGGTCATGGTTATTCGCCAACGGACACTAATCATTCTTTTGAGGGTTTTGCACCGGCCTATAATCCCAAATTTTTAATATTTTTGAAATTAGAAAAACCGCGGGGAATCTCATTTGCTTCAGAATCGCTAGCGCCTGTTTTTACCGAGATTGCTCAATATCTTTTTAACTATTATGAAATTCAGCCAGAAGGCCAACCATAAATTGCATGCTTAAAAAAATACTCTGCTTCATTTTAAAAATATTGGCCCAGGCAATCCTTTGGCGTTATAAACCAATGATTGTTGGGGTAACGGGCAGTGTTGGTAAAACTTCTACGAAAGAAGTTATTTACGCTATTTTAAAAGATAAATATAATGTTCGGCGGAATATTAAAAACTATAACAACGAGATCGGCGTGCCCCTAACTATCTTAGGGCAAGAAACAGGTGGCGGTTCTTCCTGGTGCTGGTTGCGGGTTTTCTTGGTTGGTCTATTTGAAATTTTTTATACCAAAGACTATCCGGAAGTTCTTGTCTTGGAAATGGGCGCGGACCGATTGGGTGATATTTCTTATCTAACTAGTTTTGTAAAATGCGATGTGAGTGTAGTTACGGCAATCGGTGAAATTCCGGTTCACGTTGAATTTTTTCAAACGGCTGATCAGGTCGCCAGAGAAAAATCTAATATTCTAAGATGCCTGGAAAAGGATGGTTGGGCGGTTTTGAATTTTGATGATGGGCGAGTGAAGGGTATGGCGCGCCGAACCCAGGGAAAAATTTTTAGTTATGGTTTTGACGAGAAGGCTAATTTGCGGGCGGTTAATTTGGAGCAGCACTTAGATGATTTAGGCGATGCCGGAATCTCTTTTAAGGTTGATTATCAAGGCAGTAATGTGCCTCTTCGCTTAAAAAATGTTTACGCCAAGCATCAAGTCTATTCGATCCTGGCCGGTATGGCCGTTGGTCTTATCTTCAAGATGAACCTAATAGAAATCACCAGTGGGTTAAAAAATTGTGAACCACCGGCTGGGCGTTTACGGTTGATTCCGGGTATTAAAAAATCTTGGATTGTTGACGATACTTATAACTCTTCACCGAGTTCAACGTTAGGTGCCTTGGATTTACTGGCGCTAATGCCAGGAAGAAAAATAGCGGTAATTGGCGATATGTTGGAGCTAGGTTCTTTTACTGAAGAAGCACACAGGCGGGCGGGTGCTAGGGCCGCGCAGGTAGTGGAAATTGTTTTGGCAGTTGGCGAGCGAGCAATCTTTTTGTCTGATGAGGCAAAAAAGCAAGGAATGTCAAAAGAAAAAGTTTTTCATTTTGCTAGCGCCGAAGA
>Ga0172368_10002620_pt1 | contig 22658 bp, 24 predicted proteins | sample Lak11m_FD_114540 | JGI IMG/M metagenome (GOLD analysis project Ga0172368, IMG submission 114540) | Freshwater microbial communities from Kabuno Bay, South-Kivu, Congo - kab_022012_11m | ecosystem: Environmental > Aquatic > Freshwater > Lake | place: Democratic Republic of the Congo: South-Kivu...
CTTCCCGCCCGTGTGATCCGGCGGGGTCTTCCCGCCCGTGTGATCCGGCGGGGTCTTCCCGCCGGTTTCCACAATCATGGCAACGCAATTATTACGAACATATAATCCGTGACGAAGGTGAATTAAACCACGTGCGACAATACATTGCGGACAACCCCATTAATTGGGAAAATGACAAATTATCTGTAGGGGCGGATTATTATCCGCCCGTTACCCACGTAGGGGCGGACCTCCGTGTCCGCCCACATAATCGACGTCACATTATGCCCACAACAATAATCCTCTCACGTGACCTATTTTGTTAGGGTTGATTTCGGGTCAATTTTCCGTCATATTGGTTATACATAAATAATCAATAGGAGGAATTATGCCTAAGACAACCACCCCCGCAACCGACCCCAAATCTAATCTTCAGAACGAGAAACTTCAGGCTATTAAAGTGGCCATGGAGCAAATCGACAAACAATTTGGTGCTGGATCTATCATGAAGCTCGGCACTTCTCACCACATGGAAATCGATTTTATCCCAACGAGCGCCCTCGCCCTTGACCTGGCTCTTGGTATCGGTGGCTTCCCCCGCGGTCGCATCACCGAAATCTATGGACCAGAAGCCTCCGGCAAAACCACCGTCTGTCTCCATGTAATTGCTGAGGCCCAAAAGCGCGGTGGTACCGCCGCTTTTATTGATGCCGAACATGCCCTTGACCCAGCTCGTGCCAAAGCGCTTGGTGTGAATCTTGATGAGCTTCTAATCAGTCAACCCGATACCGGCGAGCAAGCCCTCGAAATTGCCGAGACTCTTATTCGCTCCGGTGCCATCGACGTAATTGTTGTTGATTCTGTTGCCGCCCTTGTCCCCAAAGCCGAAATCGAAGGTGAGATGGGTGATGCCGTCATGGGTATGCAAGCCAGGCTGATGAGTCAGGCTCTTCGCAAATTAACCGGCGCGATTAGTAAGAGTAAAGCTGTCATGATCTTCACCAATCAACTTCGCCAGAAAATTGGTGTCATGTTTGGTAACCCCGAGACCACTACCGGTGGCCAGGCACTCAAATTCTATTCGTCTGTCCGTATCGACATGCGCAAAATCGGCAATATTACCGAGGGAGAGACCATTGTCGGTTCTCGCCACCGCGCCAAAATTGTGAAAAACAAGGTTTCACCTCCCTTCAAAGTTGCCGAGTTCGACATGACTGCCAATGGTATTAGCAAGTCTGGTGGCGTGCTCGATGTTGCTGTTGAGCACGGGATTATCGAGAAATCGGGATCCTTCTTCAAATATCATGGTGAGATGCTTGCGCAGGGACGCGAAGCCACCAAATCAGTTTTGGAAGAGAAGTCCGATCTCATGAAGAAAATTGAAAAAGAAATATGGGACAAAATTAAATCGGTCGAGAAAGCCGAAGATGAGAAAAAAGCTTAGTTCTTTAAGCAAAATTCTAAGCTTTATTGCACTCCGCCCTCGCTCTGAGAGCGAAATTCGCCAGCGCTTAATCGAATACGGTGCAACAGATCTCGACACAATCATCTCTGAGTTAAAAGCAAACCAGTTAATTAACGATCAATTTTTTGCAGAGTGGTTTGTTGATAGTCGTGTTCGAAGTAATCAACGAAGCAATTATCAACTGCGTCGTGAACTTCAAATTAAGGGGATAAGTGAGGAGATAATCAACAATTTGTTATCGACAGAAACTCAGAACCAATCTCTCCTTAACTTAATTCACAAAAAATCCCGCACACTTTCGCGCGAGAAATTGCTCAAATACTTGCTTGGAAAAGGGTTTTCTTACTCTCAAATCCAGGCCAAACTGGACGAAATTGGCATTTCCGAGTAGAATGTATCAATATCCTAGAATCAGTAGCTAAATCAACTAATATGATTATCGATTTATCGCTTCACTACATTTCCCAAGTTTAATTTTTTTGGGCGTATTTTCTAGGATAATTAAGAGATATTGATTAGGAGTTCTTATATGAGCCTATTATTAAAATCGTTATTAAAAACCTTCCAAAAAGCCGGTCAAAAACCAGCCAAACAAGCAGTTAAAAAGGTTGAACCTGTAAAAGCAAAGCCAGTTGCGACCCCAGCTCCTTCCGCTGCAATCACCAAAGAAGCCGAGGGAACAGCCCGCGAAATCATCAATTTTGCCCGCGAAGAAGCCGAGAAAATTCGCACCAGTGCTCGTATTGAGATGGAAGAATTAAAGAAGGCGCTCAAAGGACTTGAGGACAAGCTCAAAAGAGACGAGCAACAGCTCGAAGTTCGCAAAACCGAGATCAACAAAAACGAATCTCTCATCACTTCCAAGCGCACCGATATTGAGAATCTCAAACTTGAGATCGAAGAGCTTAAGAAAAAACAAGTTGAGAAACTCGAAAAGATCAGTGGTCTCTCACGTGACAAAGCCAAAGAAATTCTTCTCGAAGCAGTTGATAAAAAATTGACTCGTGATATTGCCGAGCGCATTCGCGAAGCCGAAGATAAGATCAAAGAAGAAGCCGAAGAGAAAGCCAAAGAGATTTTGGTTGATACCATCTATCACGGTGCTACTGATTACGTTGCCGAATACACCATCTCAACCGTCAAGATCGCAGATGACGAAGTTAAGGGTCGGATCATTGGGAAAGATGGTCGCAACATTCGCACTTTCGAGAAGGTCACAGGAATTGACATTGACATGGATGAAACTCCCGGAGTCATTCGTCTCAGTAGCTATGATGGGGTACGCCGAGAGGTTGCCCGCATTGCTCTCGAAAGACTTATCAAAGATGGTCGTATTCAACCAACTCGTATCGAAGAATACGTTGCCAAAGCTCGGCGTGATATCGAAAAGGTCATGTTTGAGGAGGGTAAGCGCCTTTGTCACGCAGTTGGCGCTTTCAACGTTCCTCACGAGCTCATGAGTTACCTTGGTCGTTTCAAGTTCCGCAGTAGCTATGGTCAGAATATGCTGGGTCATACCCTCGAAGAAACCAAGATGGGTATGAAGCTGGCTGCCGAGGTCAAAGCTAATGTCGATACAGTGCGCCTCGGCTGTCTATTCCACGATATCGGAAAAGTCGTAACTGACGAAGAGGGTAGTCACGTCGAACTCGGAGTTAAATTGCTTCAAAAGTTCAACATGCCCAAAGCAGTTATTGATTGTGTGGAGCAACATCACGAGGACGTCGAATACACCAGCAAAGAATCTATTCTTGTCTACGTGGCTGATGCCATCTCTGGTTCACGCCCCGGCGCTCGTTACGAAAATATTGATGAATATGTCAAGCGTCTCAAAGCAATAGAAGATATTGCCATGAGTAAGCCTGGAGTTTACGAAGCCTATGCAATTAGCGCTGGTCGCGAAATTCGCGTGATGGTCGACCCAGGCAAAGCTACTGACGATGAGGCAGTAAGGCTCGCAGGTGACATCCGTGACGAGATCAAAGCCAAGGTTACCTACCCTGGTACCGTTACCGTGACCGTAATTCGTGAGTTGCGCGCCCAGCAAGTCGCCAAATAAAATTATGTAGGGGCGGGGTCTTCCCGCCCGATATTTATTATTAATATAAGGAGATCAACATGAAAAAATCCGACTTCTATGACATTATTGCCAAAAATGCCCACATGACCCAAAAAACTGCCAAAGATGCAATTGACACTTTCCTTAGCGAAATCGTCAAAACTCTCAAAAAAGGCGACAAAGTAGTTTTGTCCGGTGTTGGAACTTTTAGTATCGGTAAAGTTGGACCCAAGGATGTTGTTCCCTTTGGCAAAGGCGAGAAGCGTACAACCGTCAAGGCTCATCACGTCGTTAACTTCAAAGCAGCCAAGCCTCTCCGCAAGATTATTTGGTAATTCTGATAGGGTCTTTCTTTGTAAGATGCCCAATATCACATCTTACGAGGAGAGACCCTGAAAAGTGATAATATGCCCACAATCACCGCCCACAACCTTCGCAAGGTTTACTCCGTACAGAAAAAGCGCCCCGGACTATCCGGATCGCTCAAGGATTTGTTTGCTCCAATCAACGAAGAGAAGGTTGCAGTCCAAGATGTCTCTTTCTCAATTGATGAGGGGGAGCTAGTTGGCTTTATTGGCCCCAACGGTGCTGGCAAGACGACAACTCTCAAAATGCTCTCCGGCCTCCTTTATCCCACTTCGGGGGAGGTAAGAGTATTGGGTTTTGATCCCTGGAAGAGAGAGTATGATTTTCTCAAACAAATCAGCCTTGTCATGGGACAAAAGAATCAGTTGTGGTGGGATCTGCCCGCCATCGAATCCTTCAACCTCGCCAAAGACATTTATGATATTCCTCAGCCAGTCTATAAGAAAACTTTGTATGATCTCGTAGAACTGTTGGATATCGGAGACGTTCTTAATGTTCAAGTACGCAAACTCTCTCTCGGACAGCGTATGAAGGCAGAGCTAGTAGCCGCTCTCATTCACACCCCCAAGATTTTATATTTAGACGAACCTACAATTGGCTTAGATGTTGTTATGCAACAGTCAATGCGTCAATTCCTCAAGGATTACAATCAGCGTGGAGATGGCTCCATCATTCTCACCAGTCACTATATGGATGATGTAAAAGAGTTGTGTAAGCATGTTGTCATCATTGATAATGGCACGATTCTTTTCGACGGACTGCTTTCCAATATTATTGCCAAATTTAGTAAGCACAAAATCATCGAAGTAATCGGTGGTAAGGGAGAGCTCAAAACTCACAAAGTATTAAGAGGACAAGTTGCCGAGAAGGCAGCTACACTCCTCAAAGATCCCTCGGTCGTTGATATCAACATTAAGGAGATAGAGATTGAGGATGTCATTCGTTCGATATTTAGTGCTCCTACAGGGCCAGACATTTGAGGGTGAATCACCAAAATAGTTCCGAACCTTGCGAAGCGAGTGTTCGGAACTTCGCAAACAACGATCAATTATGCACAAATACCTTTCCATTTTCGGCATTACTCTACAGGAAATTTTCACCTATCGTCTCAATATGGTTATGTGGCGTGTCCGCCAAATCTTTGTTTTCTTAATTCCATTTTTCATCTGGCGTGCAGTATTGGGGCAGGGTGGAGATATTTATGGTTACTCCTTTGCTACCATCATGACCTATCTTTTTGGTACTACGGTATTACGTTCTTTAGTTATGGGTTCTCGCACTATCGACCTCGGCTGGATGATTAATAGTGGTAGTCTCACCATCCCGCTAATGCGACCATTAAATATTTTTAGTTTCTTTTTCATTCGCGACCTCGCTGACAAACTGTTTAACTTAACTTTTATGTTTATCGAAATACCTCTGATTTTATTAATATTTAAACCACCCGTTTTTATCCAAACCAATCCCTTGATAGTGCTTTATGCCACAGTTAGTATCTTGCTGGCAATAATCATTTACTTTTTTATTAATGTTATTTTTGGCTCCCTCGCATTTTGGACGAGAGACATATGGGCTCCACGATTCCTACTGATGGTAATAATGGAAATCGCCACAGGGGCAATGTTCCCTCTCGATATGCTGCCTCTATTTTGGCAAAAGCTCATTTTCGCCACTCCTTTCCCTTACCTTCTTTTCATTCCTCTCAAAATTTATCTCGGAACCGACCCCCAGTTCCTCTCCCACATATTGATCGCCCTTGGTTGGGTATTCTTCCTCGGCGTAATTACCAAGCTAGTATGGCGTAAAGGCATAAAATCATACGAGGCGGAGGGCAGATGAAACTAACTCATTTAAAGGCCTACGCACGAGTTTGGCTCAAATTAACTGCTCAGCAATTCGAGAGCCAAGTCGCCAATGCCCGGGGAGCTGCAGCCCTCTTTATTTTGGGCAAAGTATTTCGTTTGGGCTCTGCCCTCCTTCTAGTTTATGTTGTTGTCGGCAAAGCCAAATTAATTGCGGGATATAGTCTCAACGAAGCAATCTTTCTTCTCATGCTCTTCAACTTAGCTCAAACGATTAGTCAATTATTTTTGCGAGGTGTTTACATCTTCCGTCAAAAAGTCGTTGATGGAACCTTTGATTTTTATTTGCTTAATCCGCTCTCCGAACTTTTCTACAGCCTTTTCTCTTACACTGATCCACTCGATATGATTGTTACCACTCCTTATATCTTCCTCGTTGGCTGGGCATGGGTAAACGCGGGTTACGCCATTACCCTACCTCTCATTCTTTTGCTTGTCGTCATCCTCATTATTTCGACAATCATGGTTACGGCTTGGCACATTATTATTATTTCCATTGGCATTAAGTACTTAGAAGTCGACAACACCGTCATGTTGTATCGAGATCTTGAACGCATGGGTGCTTTCCCCGTGGCAATCTATGGCAGGGCAGGGGAAAATATCTTGACTTATATCTTTCCTTTTGCCCTGATGTCGACCATTCCTGCTCAGCTCATTTTTGGCATGTTTAATCCTTGGTATTTGCTCATTTTCGCCACTCTTGCTCTCGTTCAACTGCAAATTGCTCTCTTCATTTGGCACCGCTCCCTCTTGTCTTATTCCTCAGCCTCATCTTAACAACTTTTTTCACCAACACTACTATGATTCGAATAGTGGTAGTAGGTTGTATCGATGATTCGAATCATCGATACATTACACATTTCGGGTCTTTCTAGTATCGTGTTACAATTGTGGGATGTCCATACTCGAGGTAAAAGATCTTCGCAAAACTTTTAAGGCCAATCCTGTGATCAAGGGGATTAGCTTCGACATGGCCGAAGGGGAGATTCTTGGAATCCTAGGCCCCAACGGTGCCGGCAAAACCACGACTCTCCAGATGCTCCTTGGCATTCTTACCCCCACTAGCGGTAGCATCCACATTTTTGATCAAGACATTGCCACCCACAAATCCGAGATTCTCGAATCCATGAATTTTTCTTCGACTTATGTTGATCTCCCTTGGCGCCTAACCGTCAAAGAAAATCTAACCTGGTCTTCCTGGCTCTATCAAATCCCTGATCGCAAGAAGCGTCTACTTCAAATCATGGAGCTGTTTCGGCTAGAAAAAATCTGGAAAATGCCAGTTGCAGCACTCTCCGCCGGCCAAAAAACTCGCGTGAATCTTGCTCGCTCCATGATCAACTTCCCACGCCTTCTTTTGCTCGATGAGCCAACCGCTAGTCTCGATCCCGAAGTGGCCAGCTACATCCGCGAATTTTTTGCTAATCAACGTGAGAAATATAACAAAAGTATTATCTTAACTAGTCACAACATGGCCGAAGTTGAGAGTCTCTGTGATCGGGTAATCATTCTGAAAGATGGACTCATCTACGGGAACGACACTCCAGCCAATTTGGCTAAAAAAATTGAAGATTCTTATCTCAACCTCCGCATCACCAAAAACAAGACCGCTCTCACTCAACTCATCAACTCTCATCGCTTAACGAGCACAGAAGAGGAGGGGATCATAACTATTCCGATCAAAGAAAAACTTCTGCCACTTTTCCTTTACGAAGTGACCAAAAAGAACATTCAATATAGTGAGATCAGTATTGATAAGCCAACTTTGGAGGACTACTTCATGAAGGTTGCTAAGGAGAAATCACTATGAAGTTATATCGCATCTGGGGGATCTTCTTGCGCTACTACTACAACCTTCTGCATAGCTATGATCGCCTCTCCGACATGTTCTTTTGGCCCTTCGTCGATCTCTTAATGTGGGGATTAACAAGTCGCTATATTGCAAACTCTGGCGTAATCGATAACAAGATTATCCTGGCCCTTCTTGGCGGTATTATTCTCTGGATCTTCCCCTGGCGGGGACAATATGAGATTACTGTTAATCTTCTCGAAGATATCTGGAATCGTAATCTTGTTAATCTCTTTGCAACTCCCATCCTCTTTTCAGAATGGGTATTAACCCTCATGTTGGTCGGAATCTTTAAATCCACTATTTCTTTTGCTTTCGCCAGCCTGATTGCAATCCTGCTTTATGCCACCAATATCTATACCCTTGGTCTCTCACTTCTTCCCTGGGCTGGGTTACTGATCCTCTTTGGTTGGGTATTTGGCTTACTAATTTGCGGAATCATTATGCGTTATGGAACCAAGATTCAAACCCTCGCTTGGATTGGGATAAACATTATCTCTCCCTTTGTTGGTGTGTACTATTCTATCTCGACCCTTCCCCCCTGGGCGCAGTCCATTTCACATTGGGTGCCTGCTAGCTACGTATTCGAAGCAATGCGTGGTCTCGTGATGGGCAATCCTGTCCCTCCCTCCAATCTATTGTTCCCTTTTGTCTTATGTCTATTTTATTTTATTATTGCATTACTAATACTTCGCAGTAGTTATAACCACATCCTCAAGCGGGGATTAATCTCCGTAGAATAATGAATAAAATACTTTGCATAGTCGGCCCTACGGGAACAGGCAAAACTAACCTCGCGGTGAAGCTTCATAAGCAAATTCCTAGCGTTCTCATCTCGGCTGATTCACGTCAGGTCTATCGTGGGATGGATATTGTCACTGGCAAGGATCATCCGAGTGGCATTCAAATTCATGGTCTTGATCTTGTCGATCCAGGCGAGTCCTGCTCAGTCTCCGTTTGGTTTGACTCAGTTGCCCCCGTGCTTAAACAAGCTTGGGAGAATCACCTGCTTCCGATCATAGTCGGTGGTACTGGCCTCTATATCAGCGCACTTAAGTCTGGGATCCCCACTATGCAAGTTCCCCTTAATAAATCGTTGCGTACCCAGCTCTCCAAGCTCTCAGTTACCGAACTTCAAAATCAACTCTCCACCCTCGGCTCTTCCAAGTACGCCTCACTCAACCAAAGTGACCAGTTTAACCCTCGTCGTCTGATCCGTGCCATCGAAGTAGCAAGTCATCAAAACAAAGTTCCGAACCTTGCAAAGCAAAGTTCGGAACTTCTATGCATGCAATCTAAACTCATTGGCCTTCATTATTCCGATCAATCGATTCAACGGAATAAAATCTACGAGCGAGTTGTTTCACGACTTAGTCTTGGCGCTATCACCGAAACTCAAAGGCTTCTTAAAGTTGCCTCCCCACAATCCCTCTCTGCAATTGGCTATCGGAGTATTATTCGCTTTCTCAATCATGAAATCACGGAGTCTCAAATGATAGATTCCTGGACTCAAGATGAGCTCTCCTACGTCAAGAGGCAACTTACCTATTTTCGTAAACTTGGAGTTATCTGGTATGATCGTAGTGTAGTAACAGATGAGGAGATTATCTATGACATCTTACAAGGTAGAAATTAGTCCCAAAACCATCCTTACCTTCTTGGGAATATTGTTGAGTGGTTATGTAATTTATCAAATCCGAGGGATCCTACTCTTACTCTTCATTTCATTTATACTAATGACCGCAGTTAACCCCATTATTCGTCGTACACAAAAACTTAAAATACCAGTTATTGTCATCATGCTCATCATTTACGTTGGGATAATAACTCTAATTTCGACAGTTATTGCATCCTTAATCCCCGCCGTTGTTCAACAGACGAGAGGGCTAGCACAGACTTTCCCCACCTATCTTCACAATCTCGAGTCAGTATTTAGTGTTCAATTTGATCCCTCCGTCGTCGGTGATTACTTGAGCTCAATTCCAAGTAATATTCTCAAGTTAGCCTCTGGTGCTTTCAACAACATTCTCAACGTGATGGCAATCTTTTTCATGGCATATTACTTAGTTTTGGATCGCCCCAATCTTCACAAATATCTTGTGCGTCTCTTCAATCACAACAACGATGCTGAGGCTCAAGCTGAAAAGCTTGTCTTAGATATCGAGCATATCGTTGGAGGCTGGGTTAGGGGAGAGCTACTTCTTATGGGTGTCATCGGCGCAATGACATATTTGGGATTAATTCTTCTTGGCATCCCATATGCCTTGCCCCTCGCCGTACTTGCTGGCTTGCTCGAGGCAGTCCCCAATATTGGTCCAACTATCGCGGCGATCCCCGCGATAATCATCGGGTTCACCATTTCTCCCATTGTTGGGATTGGAGCTTTGGCTATGAGCATTCTGATTCAACAACTCGAAAACAATCTCATCGTTCCCAAAATTATGGAATCAGCAACAGGAACAGCGCCACTGGTAACAATTCTCGTTCTCCTGGTTGGTTACACCCTGGGAGGAATTGCAGGAGCAGTTCTTGGTATGCCTCTTTATCTCACGGTCTTAACCATTACTCGTCAACTGAAAATCTAAGGAGGACTATTATGGACTTTTCAATTTTTAGCTCATCGTTTGGACTACTTTTTTCTTATCTTCCCAATTTTGTAGGTGCCATTTTGGTGGCGCTGATCGGTATCATCCTTGGCAACTGGGTTAGAAATCTTATCATTAAAGGTTTGCAAATGCTCAAGTTCGAAAGTCTTGTCGAAGATACCAAATTCAAGAATTTCCTGGTCAAAGCCGAAGTCACTCAAAAGCTCGAAGTAGTTGTGGCCAGCATCGTAAAATGGCTCATCGTTCTCACCTTCTTTATCGCTGCCATGAATCTAGTCGGACTCTCCTCGGTCTCTAGTGTCTTAACCGGAATTTTGTCCTACATCCCAAGCGTGATCTCCGCCGTCATTGTCCTTGCAATCGGTGTCCTCTTGGCTGGATTGGTTGAGAGCTTGGTGAAGGGCGCCCTATCCTCAGTCGATCTCAAGGCAGCGCGCCTAATGGGCAAGATCGCAAGTTACACTGTAGTTACCATCGCCGTTCTCGCTGCTTTCTCAGAACTCAAAATAGCCGAAAGCTTTATCAACATTCTCTTCATCGGCTTTGTCTCAATGCTAACTCTCGGCTTTGGTTTGGCTGTTGGGTTGGGAGCCAAGGACGTTGTCGGCAAAATCCTGTCTGATTGGTATAAAGATCTCCAAAAAGAGCTTAAGAAATAATTTATGGATATATTCCAAAGTGCAATTTTGGGAGTAGTAGAGGGATTAACCGAGTTCGTACCAGTTTCTTCGACATTTCATCTTATTCTCACCTCTACAATTCTAGGATTAGATAACTCTGATTATCTGAAAATGTTCGAGGTTGTAATCCAGCTTGGAGCTGTATCAGCCCTGCTCTTTCTCTACACCAAAACACTCTTGAGTAATCGACGACTAATTTTGATTCTCCTATGCTCGTTTATTCCGACCGCAATTATCGGGAAGTTTTTATATCCCACGATCAAGTCATTATTTTTTACCAATACAATCCTTCAAATTTCGGCAATGGTTATCGTCGGGATTTTATTCTTAATTGTTGAGAAGCTCATAAGCTCTGGGAAAATTCGACCAACTCGTCCCATCTCTTCGCTATCATATTTTCAAGCAATTCTGATCGGCCTGGCTCAGGCTACCTCAATTATTCCAGGAGTCTCTCGCTCTGGATCAATCATCCTATCCGCACTAGCTCTTGGCTTCACTCGTTCTCATGCCGCAGAATATGCTTTTCTTCTTTCTATCCCAACAATTCTTGCAGCCTCTCTCCTCGATCTCTACGAAAATAGAATTATGTTAATGAGTACTGGCTTTTCTTCCATCACACCACTTATGGTTGGATTTTTTTCTGCTTTTATTACCGCCTATTTTGTAGTCAAATGGTTTATCCACTACATTAGCAAGCACACTCTCACTCCTTTTGCTTATTATCGCTTCGTCTTGGCAATTATCCTAATTCTCTTTAGGGTAGGACTTTCACATTGAGCGGATCAGAATAAATTGGAATCAAGTTGTTGGCAGAATCATATAGCTCTCCTCTAACAAGCTCTATTGAGCCGATTCCTGGGAAGACGATATCCAACAAACCTGTTTGTGCCGAAGATAAAGCCGATCCAAGCATAAACTCTACACGTATTTTCTTACCCAAAGCATCCGCTCCTGGAGTTTGACTATTGATCACTACACCCCCAATGGATGTTATCGTAATCGGTTCTGACACGTACCCAAGTTCGATCATTCCCCTCACCGTCCCACTACCATTAGTAACAAAGAGTTGGGCATTGGTACTGCTAATTTTTTTCAGCCCTACCTGTGTCGCTTTTGCCACATCATATAGCAAAAGACTTCCTTCCCAATTAGCTACTTGGTTATTTATACTCACCCAAACCTTGCCAGTTCTCGCTGTTTCGGGAATCTTAACCTCAATGACCGAATTGCTCCAGCGAACGACAAATTCATTCGTCGCCTCAACATTTCCTACATAAACTTTGCTTCCCCACTTATAATCCCCAAAGTTACTTCCGAGCAGTACAACCGTATCACCCTTCTTCCCAAAAAACATGGTCACCCGATCAATTTTGGGCGGATTTGCTGGGTAACTAGGTGGTGGGGTAACTACTACTTCGCCAACCTCCCCCGCTGCACCCGACCTATTTTCGGTATTTTGTTGTGCCAAGCGTAGCGATAAGGGTACGATCAACAGAACAAACATGATTCCGTTAAACGTCATCACTCTCTTCCACGTCAAAACTCGATTAACTCTTTCATAAAAATTCTCAGCCATATTAATCTCCATTATAACCTATATTATTTTGATTTTCCTTTGATCGTAATTACCCGTTCTGCATGATCAAAATTTATTGTAAAATCATCAAAAAGCCCCTTGCGACCTAGAATATAAGTAGTCGAGTTAGATTCGGTAAATGTCGCAGGAAACTCAAAGTCTTCTTCCCCGATCTTAATAATAATTTTATCTAGATAAGCGAATGCTGGTACCCCAGAGAAACCTTGCAAGGTAATACGTTTTGCTCTAGATAAATCTATCCCAGTATCGTGAGCAGCTTGTAGGGGTAAGGTAGAGACAACCGCTCCTGAGTCAAGTAAGAATGTTGTGTTTTGATACCCGTTCAGAGTTTTGAGTGGCATAGTTACCTTGGGCTCTTGTACAAACCCAAAATTTTCGTAGAGAGTATTCTTGTAAGGGACTTTATACTCTATCTGTCCAAAATTACTCGAGACAGTGACTTGATTCACCTTGCCTACTCCTTTAGAGAACCAAACCACACCAAGAATTACCACAAAACCAAACAGTGATGCAATCTTAAGTACTGCCTGTGATTTTTCTTTCCCTCCACCTTCTCCCAGGTGGTCAGTTATATTTTGATCATATGTGAGCATAGCCATACAGTCTCATGTTATCATAAATACTGCCTATGAACATCACTTTGGAAATTGTTGTAGTTGGAACTATCGCACTCTTGTCGCTATTGTTTAGTATTATATTGTTCATTTGGAATGCTCGGCTTTCGAGACATTACAACTCCCTGACCAAGGATCTTGATTCCAAAACGCTGACTCGTTTCCTCGAAGGAATTCAAAAAACCTTAAGCGAACACGAACGTAATAATGTCATTTCCAAGAATGAAATTAAAAAACTGAAAGAGGAAATAACAACTCATCTTCAAACCTTAACCGTAAAAAGGTTTAACCCATTTAGTGATACGGGAGGAGACCAAAGCTTTATTATGGCCATACTCGATGGAAATTACGATGGAGTAGTCATTACTTCACTTCACAGTAGAGAAAATACGCGTTTCTATGTAAAATCAGTTAAGGGTGGAGTAGGAATGGAACATCCCCTAACTAGTGAGGAACAGAAAATTATCAAACGATAAAGGAACATTATATATGAAGAATAATCTTGTTAGAGGTATCATTATTAGTCTTGTTGCTTTTATAGTTTCTGCTGGTGGTAGTTATGCCATGACACTCTATCTATTTACTCCCGAATCAGGTGGCCCAATTACTCCTATTGCGACTCCCGGTGCAGGTGGTGGTTTGAATATCGATCCCGCTGCCCCCAAAAATGCAGAGTGTCCTATTAACGGCGCGATGTACACTACAGCCGAGCAAAAAGTCTGGAGCACCCGTCGTCCGCTTTATGTCATGATCGAAAACATGCCCGACTCCCGACCTCAATCAGGATTGGGTAGCGCTGACGTGATCTATGAAGCAGTCGCCGAGGGGGGAGTTTCTCGCTTTGGTGCCGTCTACTACTGCGGTGTCGCAGCCAAAGATGTGATCGTCGGCCCCGTGCGCTCCGCTCGCACCACCTTTGTTAATCTAGCCTCCGAATACAATTATCCACTCTACGCCCACGTTGGTGGCGCCAACTGTAGTAGTGCTGATGGTGGCAAGACTTGTACCACTGATAAGCGCGTCCAAGCTCTTGAACAGCTCTCTCAATATGGCTGGGTTGGAAGTAAGGGGAACGATCTTAACCAATTTAGTATTGGCTTCCCCACCTATTGGCGCGATTACGAGCGCTTAGGTCGTACCGTCGCTACCGAGCACACTATGTACAGTAGTACCGAAAAACTCTGGAAATATGCCGCCGGTCGTGGCTGGACCAACAAACCCCCCGATGGAAAATCAGATTGGAAAGATAAGTTTGTTACTTGGAGCTGGAAGGATGACGCCAAAGAAGCTGATCGCGGTAGCGTCGGTAGCATTAGCTTTGGCTTCTGGGAGAGCTATCATGACTTTGACGTAACCTGGACTTATGACAAAGTTAGTAATACCTATAGTCGTCTAAATGGTGGTAGTGATCACGTTGATCGTAATGATGACAAAAAGTTAGACACTAAAGTAGTTCTTGTTCAATTTACCAAAGAGCTAGGACCTCTCGATGACCACAAGCACATGCTCTATGAGGTTATCGGTACCGGGAAGGGCATCCTCTTCCAGGATGGCACTGCCACCGAGATCACTTGGAGCAAAAAGGATCGCGAAAGTCGTACCGAATTCAAAGATGCCAAGGGGAAGAAAATCTCCTTCAATCGTGGTCGCCTTTGGATCGAGATCCTTCCCTCCGACAACGACGTGAAATATTAATATACTTTGATCGCGTCCGTTCCGTTGTTTTCGTCCACCAAATGTGTACAATTAGTTGTACAGCATAATTGTTCGCGTGGAGGATGAATATGGGGCAGATGCAAGATTTCATTGTTAGCAAAGTCCGGGTCAAACTTCTTCAAGAATTTCTGAGTCGTCCCGCCGACATGTTTTACATCCGTGAGCTAACCCGCAAAGTTGACGAAGAGATTAACGCTGTTCGTCGCGAGCTTATCCACATGCAAAGCTGTGGCATGGTCAAAGATGAGAAGCGTGGCAACCGCATCTACTACACCTTTAACAAAAATTATCTCTTTCATAAAGAACTTATGAGTATGGTAGGCAAGTCAACTGGTTTAGGTCTTGCTATTGCCAAGGCTGCTCCCAAACTGGGACATCTCAAATATGCCATGATCTCTGGTCGTTTCGTTCGTCAGATGCCACGCGCCAAAGATACTGTCGACCTACTCCTGGTCGGTGACGTCATTCTCCCCAGCCTCGCCGAACTCGTTCGTGAGCAAGAGGCAATCCTCAGTCGCGAAATTAACTACACCGTAATGACGGCAGACGAGCTCGAGTATCGCAAAACTCACAATGACCCCTTCATCGGTCGTATCTTGGAGGGTTCTCGCGTTATGATCATTGGCGACGAAGAGGATCTAGTAGCTTAGTTCCCCAGGGTCTTTCCTCGTAAGATACTTATATGCAGAGGTATCTTATGAAGATAGACCCTGAAAAGAATAATATGAGCATCAATACTCGCATAACTCGTCTCGGCAACTCCAAGGGGATTGTTGTTCCAAGCGAGGTTGTAAAAGCGCTCGCCCTCGAAGAAGGGGATCAAGTTGACTTGACCTACGATAATGATACCCAAATCCTCGCTCTCTCATTCCCCAAAACCAAACAACTCAAACTTGATGTAAAATAAAACCCTATGCGCTTACGTCGTAACATATTTCTTATCGTTCTCCTAACTGCTCTCGCTCTTGTTGTTGACGCCCCCAAAAACTATCCCGTGAACTTGAGCTTACTCGGCAACAACATCTCCTTTGTCATTAGTAGTCCAACACTTAAGTTGGGTACTTGGGAGCGCGATTTAAACATCAAGCAGGGCCTTGATCTCAAAGGGGGAACTGAGGTAATGCTTGTTGCCGACATGGGGAGTATTGCCGTAGAGAACCGCTCTGATGCTCTCGAATCCGCTCGAGAGGTTATCGCCCGCCGTGTCGACCTCTATGGTGTTGCTGAAAGTACAGTCAAAACGGTTATTTCTGGAGATTCCTATCGTATTAACGTCGCTTTGCCGGGGATTGATAATCCCGACGAAGCCCTGCAACTTATTGGAAGTACCGCCAAGCTCGATTTTCGTGAACTACCCGAGGCTACCGATAGTGCGCTCTATTCCGATTTCCTCCCCACCAACCTGACTGGAAGCGATTTGCAAAAAGCGAGCGTTGGCTTTAATAGTCAAACCAGCAAACCTGAGGTTAATCTCCAATTTTCCGAAGAAGGGGGCAAAAAATTTAGCGAGATTACTGCGCGCAATATCGGCAAACCACTCGCAATTTTTCTTGATGAGTATCCCATCTCTGCGCCAACTGTCCAAGATAGAATTGATGGTGGTAGTGCCGTTATTAATGGTGAATACACTCTCGACGAAGCCAAAAATATGGCCATAACCTTAAATGCAGGTGCGCTCCCCGTTAGTATCTCCGTGCTCTCGCAACAGAATGTCGCACCAACCTTAGGGGCAGATAGTGTTGCCAAGAGTATCCGCGCTGGTGGGGTAGGACTAGCCCTGGTTGCTTTATTTATGATTCTCAATTATGGTTGGCTAGGTTTGGTAGCTGACCTTGGGTTAGTTATTTATGGATTACTTACTCTCGCTCTCTACAAGCTAATCCCAATTACCTTAACATTACCTGGACTTGCTGGTTTCATTTTGAGTATTGGTATGGCCGTAGACAGTAACATCCTTATTTTCGAACGCATGAAAGAAGAAATGAGGAAGGGGAATGACTGGAGTAGTAGTATGGAATCTGGTTTTGGAAAAGCCTGGGATGCTATCAAAGATGCCAACATTGCCACCCTGATTACCACCTTCATTCTCTATAACCCGCTAGAGTGGTCTTTTCTTAATAGCTCCGGGATGGTGCGTGGATTCGCCCTAACCCTTTTCCTTGGTATCGCAACCTCGCTCTTCACCGGCATCTTTGTTACCCGCAACTTATTACGCGCTACTATGAGTAAAAAAATATGAATACCGAATTAAAAATACTCCAACCAATGAAATACTACTGGCTCTATTTCCTAATCTCTCTTTCCGTCATTCTCCCCGGTTCTTACTCCCTCATTCGGTATGGTCTTAAGCCAAGTATCGACTTTAATGGCGGGAGCACTTTTGTTTGGCAAGACTCTAGTCTTACCATTGATGATATTAAAGCCAAAGCGTCGGAGCTCGAAATTACGGTTCAAGAAATCTCTTTGAATAACGATCAATTTGCCATTACTACTGCACCACTAATGGAGGGGAAGTATCAAGAGTTCAAAGCTCCAACCACTATTGAGCTGAGCTTCGACACCGTTGGCCCAAGTCTGGGAGCTGAGCTAGTCAGCAAGACCATTACAGGTATTTTCCTGGCTGCGAGCTTAATTTTGCTCTATGTTGCCTATCGCTTCAAAAATTTCAAATTCGGCGCCTCTGCGATCATCGCCATGCTTCACGACTCACTGGTTTTGCTTGGCACTTTCTCGCTTCTCGGCCACTATTTTGGCATAGAAGTTGATACTCTTTTCGTGACGGCACTCTTAACAATTCTTAGTTTTTCTGTTCACGACACTATCGTGGTTTACGACCGTATTCGCGAACTTAAGAAAAAACATGGCTATCTAGAATTTGAAGATATTGTGAACCGCGCAGTTGTAGAGACCATGGGTCGGAGTATCAATAATAGTATGACCATTATCTTCATGCTCCTTGCAATGTACCTCCTCGGAGGGGATACCACCAAGTGGTTCATCTTTGCTCTTCTTGTTGGAACAATCAGTGGCACCTACAGTAGTACTTTCACTGCCGCCCCACTCCTCATCCTCTGGGACAAACTCTCACATCGCTCAAGTATTCTCCCGCTAAGCAGGCGAACATAGTGAGCGTTTAGTCGAGCATAGCGAGACCGGGAGAATACTTGCAAAGTATGTATTTTGTGCCCCCGGGTCGGTAGTAAGCCAGATTCTGTTTCTCGGCGATTATTTCTCTAATGCCCGCAATCTTTATGGCTCGGGAGTGTTACCGTCTTTATCGCCAAATTCGTCGGTTGCAGCGGGGAGGATTGCCCGTTTCACTCCCACTTAAGGGATTCGTCACTGTTGCTCTAAACTGGCAGTTAGCTTTCGACTGGCTCAGGCTACCCTGAGTAGTATCGAAGGGTACCTGCTCTAGCTTGCGCTAGACACCCTACACTCTGCTGTCTGGACTTTCCTGTCACCTAAGGCGACCAATCACCCTCCAACCCGGAGGCAGATGAATTATAACATTAGAGATATAATGATCTAATGAGCTGGTTATTACTTGCTTTCCTATCGGCATTATTTTATTCGTTATCCACAATTTTCCAGAAAAAATTAATGAATAATGAAGATAGTGATCCAATAGCATTTACTATTATTTTCCAATTTACAGTAACCTTAATGCTAATATTAGTATTTATTCTTGAAGGGATTTCTTTTCCTAATATTTCTCATATATGGCCAAATTTACTGATAAATGGGGTTCTAATAGCACTCGGTAGTTTGAGTATGTTTAAGGCACTTAAATATGCAGAAGCATCTGAATATACAATTCTATCTACTTCTTCAACTTTTATTAACTTAATTGTTGCCACATTATTTCTTCATGAAACCTTAACGCTATACAAAATAATAGGTACTTTACTTATTGCTTTTAGCATCGTACTGGTAACCAACAAACAAAAATTAAATTTATCACAATTACACAAGGGGCATTTATATTCTCTTTTGTCCGCATTAGGATTTGGTGCTGCATTTTCTAATGAATCATATATTGTAGGGCAAATAGGTGTGTTGCAAAACCTAATAATAGGATTCTTTTTACCAGGTTTAATAATCCTACTAATTAAACCTAGGTCTCTACGTTATGCGACGAAACTACTTACAAAAAAATCATTATTAAAAATAGTTATATTTTCAATACTATATTTGCTTGGGGCGATCACGATATTTGCAGCGTATACCAACGGTGGAGACGCTGGAAAAATTTACGGAATCAGCAATTCTTCTGTTATTGTGACTGTCATTCTCGCAGCTATTTTCCTTGGTGAAAAAGATAAACCATTTAGAAAAATACTAGCCACACTCACTGCTTTCGTTGGCGTAATGTTATTACGCTAGCTCTCTCACCCTCTTCTCTAGGTATTCTTTCGTATTCTTACTACTGTCTTCAATAATCTCTTCAAACAAAGTATTTAATATCTCTCCCACTTTTTTGGATGGGGGAATATTGAGGATTTTCATCACCTCACCCCCATCGATATTCATATCCTTCAAGGATAGTGGTTGATAAAACTGCTCCCCAATTCTCTTTTGTAGCTCAGTCAGCCTCCAACTCGTAGCTTTACTTCCACCTCCCACTCGGTCTCCCACCCGCAGTGCCATCATGTCATTAATATTCTCTTTCCCGACTCGGCGGATGAAACGGCGGATTGCCGCATCTGTCATTTTGGAATCATACACAAACATATGCCAGCGAACCAAAGTAAAGATTCGATCTTGGTCTTTCTTGGATAGTTTCAGTCGCTCTGCAATTCTCTTCGCCGTTCGAGCCCCCGATACTTCATGAGAATGAAAAGTTACTCCCCGTGGTCCCTCTGCCTTAGCAACCACTGGTTTGTCGATATCATGTATCAGGGTCGCGAGTCTCACAATTGGATCAGGGGAGGGGCATGCACGTAGCGCCTCAACGCTATGGGTAAAGACATCATAGATATGGTGTCCCCCCTGTTTCACCGCTTTGGCTTGGAGAAGTTCGGGGATTACGATTTCGAGTATTCCTGTGTTGGCTAGTAGCATCACCCCATCCGCCGCGTGTTCAGTTGCCAGTAGTTTCATCACCTCAGCTCCAATTCTCTCCCAAGAAATAGCTTTAAGGTTAGGCACTTTTTCTTTTAGTGCCGCAAGCGTCTTTTCTTCAATCGCAAATCCGAGTTGTGCCGCTAGTCTAATCGCGCGCATAATCCGCAAAGCATCTTCCTCAAACCGCTCCGTCGGATCTCCTACCGCTCTAATAACTTTCTTTTCAATGTCCTTCTGTCCCCCATACGGATCTACCATTTTTCCCTCCACACTTAGTGCAATCGCATTGATCGTAAAGTCTCTTCTCTTCAAATCTTCTTCAATGCTTTTTCCCCAGGTAACACTATCGGGTCTGCGCTTATCGCTATATCCCTTCTCACTTCGATAGGTCGTAATGTCGTATAGCTCTTCATCTCTTATCTCGCTTTGCTCTAGATTAAATTGCTCTCTAATATGTTTCCCCGCTACTTTTACCGTCCCATACTCATTGTCGTAAAAACATTCGTTGAATAATGGTTGAATCTGCTCGGGAGTTGCGTTAGTCGTCACATCCCAGTCATAAGAGGGGAGATCTAGTAACAAGTCGCGTACCGCTCCACCCACTACCCACGCCTCATGCCCCGCACTTTCTAGTGTCTTAATTATTTTCACGGCACCTGGATCAATTTGGCATTTCATAACCTCATTATACCCGCTTCGCTTACTCTGGGGTAGAATGGAAATATGAATATAAAACTCAAAACCGAGGTCAAAGATTTCGCTAACGCCGAAACGATCTTTAATGCTCTTCTTACAGCTCGTGGTTTCACAACCAAAGCTCAGCAAGACGCATTTCTTCATCCACCTGTTCCCACTCTCGATTTTCTCTTGCACGAATCCAGCCTGGAGAAAGCAGTTCTTGATAACTCACTTCAACTTCTCAATTCTCATCTCAAGTCTAATCATGACATTCTCGTTTTTGGTGACTACGATGCTGATGGCGTGACCGCAACCGCCATCATGTGGCAAGCGATCACTGCCTACGCCAAGCAGTCTCAATCCAGCTCCCACATTCTTCCCTTCATTCCCGACCGTCACCGCCATGGGTATGGTTTGTCTGAGAAAGCCGTGGCCGAGGTTATTGGCGGAGAGGCTTTCCAATCTACTCAATACCCCGATTTTGCGCCTCATCTTATTATCACAGTCGACACCGGTATTGTGGCACATCTTGGGATTCAAACTTTTCATGATCAAGGTATCGACGTTCTAATCACCGATCACCACGTCCCCGAAGCTTCGCTTCCAAAAGCTTCTTGCATTCTTCACTCAACTTTGACCTCCGGGGCCGGCCTCGCCTGGATATTCTCGCTCTATCTTCTGGGTGATCCCGCCAAACATTTGCTCGACCTTGCGACTATTGGGGTGGTTGGCGACATGTTGCCACTAACTGGTCTTAATCGTAGTCTGGTTGCTCATGGCTTGCGCGAACTTTCTCAAACTCGTCGCCCCGGGATCATGGCCATGAAAAAGGCTATGGGGATCGTCGACAAATCATTAACTACCTACGATATTAGCTTCGGCATCGCCCCACGGATTAATGCTGCTGGCCGGATTTATAATCCGCTCGATGCTCTCCGTTTGCTTTGCACTAGCGACTCTGCGCTCGCCACCACTCTCGCCGCCAAAATAGAATCACACAATCACGATCGACAGGAGTTCACTGATCGCGCCCTCGCCCTTGCCGGCAAAGAACAGTCGGATCACAAAATTATTGTCATAATTGGTGATTATCACGAAGGGGTAATTGGTCTAGTCGCCGGCAAACTTGTCGAAATGTTTCATAAGCCTGCCGTTGTTATGAGTGACAATGGTGAGGTTATCAAGGGCTCCGCTCGCTCTCTCCCCGGGGTCAATATTACCGAAATGTTGCGTTCTCTCAAAACATCATTTCTTGGTCTCGGTGGTCACGAACAAGCTGCCGGCTTTAGTTTAGAAAAGTTGGTGATCCCTGCTTTTACTCACGAATTAGAGACTTTGGCTGACCAGCAAATTGATTCTAGTCTTCTCACGAAATCCGAAGTGGTTGATCTAGAGGTTCCGCTCTCTGCCAGCTCTCTTAAACTCGCGCAACTAATTCATAACCTTGAGCCCTTTGGGATCGGTAATCCCAAACCCAAATTTCTCTTCCGCGATCTTGTTGTTCTCGAAGATCGGGAACTAGGCAAAGAGGGGAAGCATCACAAATTAACTGTCGAGCAAAATGGAGTAACTCGCGAGGTCTTAATGTTTAATACCAAGCATGCCCATCCTCTTAAGCACATCAAAGCGCTCATTTGTACTCTTGATATTAATCTTTGGCGAGAGAAAGAGTCGCTCCAACTAATTGCTTCCTATGTCGAATCCTAGTTTTATTAAATTTATCCGCACTCAACCCAAGCTTAACTTGCTTACCGCTAGCTGTCTCCTGATTGCTAGTATTCTCTACCCAGGTCAAAACTCTCTCCAAACCATTGTTCTTCATCCCGGGGCTGTCCGCTCCTACACATTCCCCGCTCCCTCGCTTGCTCCCTATCCCGTCAGTGATAACACTCCCGCTCCGTCAACCAGCGCGCGCGGAGTTGTGATCCAGGATGTAACAAGCAAAACCATGCTCTACTCTCGTGGCGCTGACCTCTCTCTCCTTCCTGCTAGTACGACCAAAATTATGACTGCTTTGGTTGCTCGTGACGCATGGCCCAACCTCCAGACCGTTCTCACAGTGCAAAATGAGGATCGCGCAATCGGCCAAACGATTGACCTTGTGTTAGGCGAGCAATTAA
>Ga0172368_10002622_pt1 | contig 22619 bp, 20 predicted proteins | sample Lak11m_FD_114540 | JGI IMG/M metagenome (GOLD analysis project Ga0172368, IMG submission 114540) | Freshwater microbial communities from Kabuno Bay, South-Kivu, Congo - kab_022012_11m | ecosystem: Environmental > Aquatic > Freshwater > Lake | place: Democratic Republic of the Congo: South-Kivu...
GCTATCGGCAGTTGAAATTGCAAAATTAAGATTTTGGTTATCATTAATAGTAGATGAAGATGATATAAAAAATATAAAACCACTTCCTAATTTAGATAATAAGATTATGTGTGGTAACTCTCTTTTAGATTCTTTTGAAGGGATTAAACTAATTGATAATGATTTATTTAAAGATACAAAACAAGAACGGAATATATTATTAATAAATATTCGAGATAAATTAAATATATTATATAAAGAGAAAGGATTAATTGCAATAGGAAAAAGTAACAAAGATATAAAAGAAATAGAAAGAGAAATAAAGAGTTTAGAAAAGCAAAAACAAGAATTTGCAAATCCTAAAGAAAAAATAGAATATTATACTATTTCTGATGCATTACAGAGAAAAACAAAAGAATCTAAAAAAAAGTTTTTAGAAATGCAAAAATTACAAAAAGAATATTTTAATGAACCTAAAAGAAGTAAAAAAAATGAATTAAAAAGACAAATTGATGATATTGAATGGAAATTCATTGAAGAAAAATTAACGGAAAGTAATTCTAAAGATGCTTTAGAAAAACTTACATATATTAAAAAATCTAAATCAAAACCATTTTTTATTTGGGAGTTATATTTTTGCGATGTTTTCAATAGAGAAAATCCTGGTTTTGATATTGTTATTGGGAATCCCCCATATGTAAGTTATGGATTACGAGGTGTGAGTAAAATAATTAAAAATGACATGGATGTATTAAAAAATAGTTACCCTAATTCTGCTGAATATAAAATTAGTTTGTATGCTTTATTTATGGATAAATCTATTTTAATTTCACGTAATAATGGTTTACAAACATTGATTGTTCCAGACAGTTTTTTGTTAGGTCGTTATTTTTCCAAAATTAGACTAAATATATTAAATAATAATGAAATAATATATATCTTATTATTGCCCTATAGTGTTTTTTCTGCGACGGTTGGATTTTCAGTAATTTATTTATTTCAAAAGAAAAAAGAGATAAATAAATCTCATTTAATTCAATCAAAATTTGCAAAAGATAATTGTATTATTCAACAAAATAAATTTGAAGAATATTGTTATGAACAGAACTGTTTTAGAACAATACCTTACAATCGATTTAGATTATTTTTTAATAAAGAGACATTTAATATTGTTAAAAAAATAGATGTTGGTGAAAAATTAATAACTCATTTTGGAGGATATAGTGGTTGTATTCCAAAATTTGGGAAAGATTCTCTAATTAGTGAAAATAAATTATCTGAGTTTATATTGACTGATTTAAAATTAAATAAAATTATCTTTAAAGATAGTAATGCTAAAAATTGTTGGAAAGATGTAATTACCAGTGGGGGTGATTTTAGTAGGTATTCTAATTTATCTAATAAAAAATTTATATATATTAATAAAAATAAAAATATATTACAAAAAATTGGGAAAAGTGGTTTTGATTTTTCTAAATATGAACCTCCAAAATTATTTGTAAGACAAACTGCTGATTGTATAATTTCTACAATTGATTTAACTGGATGTTATTGTTTTAATAATATCCATTTAATATTTCCTAAAGATGAAATTATTGATATTAAATATTTATTAGCAATATTAAATTCTAAGTTAATGAACTTTTATTACAAAAAAACAACTTTAGAAGATGGTAGAATTATGGCTCAAATTGATTTAGATGTATTAGAAATATTACCTATAAAAAATATATTATTTATTCAACAAAAACCACTTATCGAATTAGTTGATAAAATATTAAATATAACTAAAGATGAAGATTATCTTGAAAACAAAAGCAAACAACAGAAAGTTAAGCTATTAGAAGCTGAAATCGATCAGTTAGTTTACAAACTTTATGGACTAACCCCTGATGAAATTAAGATTGTTGAAAGAGGTAATTAGTTTGAATAAAATAGATACAGAATTGTGTGATTTTTTAGATTTCTTCTCTAATAAGACTGGTAACGAGGCATATGAATGTATGAAACAATATAAATCAAAATATGGTAAAGTGCGATTTGAATCTAAAATTATAGAATATGCTGTATTAAATAAATATATTTTAATTGGCGATAATAAAATCTCTAACGAATCATATGTAATTACAGAAAAAGGATTAGAAATATTAAGAAATTTAAAAACAATTAAGTTTAATTTTAAGAGCTTTTGGGTGTCTATTGGTCTGTCTATTTTAGCAGTAATTATTTCGATTATTAGTTTGATAAAATAATGGTGATTAATATGAGTGTAAAAGAAGATGCGGGTAATTTATTAGGATATTTTTATAATGCATATATAAAAGGAAACACCATCAAAGCAGAAGATGTATTAACTGAAACTAACTGGGGTGGAACTCGTGCAGATATTGCAATTAAATATTTAAGAGATATTGGTGTAATAAAAATCACTCTTTTTTTGGGTTCTGTAAATGGATTACAAAATTTTTATATATCTGGGCTTACACCAACGGGTATTGATATAATTGAAGATAAATCTAGATTTAAGATTACTTTTGGATTTGAAATTAATTTAGGTTTGATTAAATTTAACATTACTAAAATATAAATATAAGTTTATTGTTATAATGTTGTAATTAACAGATAAGTGAAATATAGGTCCATAGTTAATTCAACATATCTAATCAATTATCTAATTTAATTAATTCATATATTCCAGATAGCTTTTAATAATCTTTTGCTTATTATATTATTATTATGAAATGCTCAAAATGTTCTAAAAAAGCAGAATATGTAATAAATAAGAAAGATAAGAAGATTTATCTCTGTAAAGAACACGCAAGAGAGAAACTAATTAAAGAAGATTATGACTATATACCTAAAATTGAATAACTGGTGGTATCTATGTATTATGACTTTGAATGGTGGCATTTATTGTTTTTGATTCCCGTAATATCAGTAATACTATTTCTTTTAAACCTCGCTAACCCAAATATAGCTTATACTTATTGGATGGGCTTTATAGATGGGATTTTGGTTACTGCATCGGTGGGCATCATTATTGTTGGGGTTATATACCTAAAATCAGCATTAAATAAAAGATATTAATCACCGTGCACTTTTCACTTTTGGGTTAAAGCTCCCCTGGAGCTTGATTTCTCTGCTTGTGAATGTAGATGTTTAGTGATTAAATCGTGGTTCAAATCTCAAGCACTATTTTTTAAATTTGGTTTTAAATTTACAAGAATTAGAAAATATAATCTTACACTCATAATAATGAAAATTAGCTAAGTTTTAAATATGTAACATTATTTCTTGCCAATTTTGAATATTTCTTTTTAACTATTTCCAAAATTTAATTATTTTGGAATCATAAAACGAAAAGCTTATAAATGTGTGTTGCACATATACATTATATGGATAAATCAGATTTTGTAAATCCTTTAGGTCAAATAAAAACGATAAAAACAAAAGAAAAAGTATATGAAATATTTATCCCTGAATTATTGCCTGTAACAATAGAATATGATTCAAAGATAATTAAAAAAATAGAACGTGCAAATAATTTATTAGGAAATTTATCTGGATTAATAAAAAATTTACCAAATCCAGATTTATTTATTAAACCATATATTAAAAAAGAAGCTGTTTTAAGTTCAAAGATAGAAGGTACAAGAACTTCTTTATCTGATTTATTTAAATCAGATTTAGATAATAAACAAACAGAAGATTTAAAAGAAGTTCAAAATTATTTATCTGCACTTGATTTTGGAATTAATAAGATTAAAGATGATAAAATAGATTTACCATTAATACTTAATTTAAATAAGATATTATTAACCGAAGTACGAGGACATAATAAAGAACCAGGTAGAATAAGAATATTACAGAATTGGATTGGAGAATCTGATACGTCAATAGAAGAATCCACATACACCCCTCCGAACCCAGAAAGTGTTTTAGAACTCTTAGAAAATTTAACAGAATATATTAATAATTATTTAGATACTCCAGATGTTGTAAAATCAGCTATTATTCACTATCAATTTGAAGCCATACACCCTTTTTGTGATGGAAATGGAAGAGTTGGAAGACTTTTGATTATTTTGTATTTATGTAAAACTAAATTACTCGATGTCCCTGTTTTACCTATAAGTGAATATTTTGAACAAAGAAAACCAAAATATTATGAATTATTGTTGAATGTATCTAAAAAGAGTGAGCTTAACAATTGGATTGATTTTTATTTAACTGCAGTTATTGACCAAACGCAAGAAACAATTACTAAGCTAAATAAATTATTAGAATATAGGAAACAAAAAATAAGTTACCTAAAAGACAATAAAGTAAATGCGAAAGTATTAACATTATTTGATCAATTATTTGTAAATCCATATATTAATGTTAATTTGGCAAAAAAAATAATTACTGTAAATAATTATAATACAACTAACAGAATTATTCAGAAATTAGTGGGTCTTAAACTATTAAAAGAAATTAAGAAAGGCACATATCTTGCAGAAGATATTGAAAAAATGATAGATTAATGAAGCCACGCGGCTGAATTCTGCACATTTATGTGCTGATAAGGGCTCCCGATAAAAGTTAAATCGCGAAGCAATTTGGTTCATATAAACTATATTATTCCGTGCGCTTTTTATTTTTGCAACTGATTGGGGTAACACCCTTATATATTTTTGTTACCCCAACAGTTGGGGTAACAGTTTATAAATTGTTTGTTACCCTAACTATTTATGTCATTAATTAAAAAGAAAGTTAAGAATAAGGATTATTTTTATCTTAACCTAAGTTTTCGTATCTTTTCTAAAACCAAAAACTTCAGAAAATATATTGGATTAAAAAGACCATCTTCAGAAAAGCTAAATACTATTGAAGATGAATTTTGCAAAGAAATCATAAGTAAATACATCCCAACTTATTTTGAGACAAATTATATAACTAAAAAACAATTAATTCAGGCACTTTTATTTAATGAAGCGTATTTTAAAAAATATAATTCTTTATCTCCTACAAAAAAGAGCAAGTATGATGTGGATAAGACAGTACTTTTTACATTAACAACTCTGACAACTGAGGATGTAGATGTTCAAATGACAGATGTCCTTGCTGCAGTAAATAAGAAAGAAAAAGACTTGTTGACTCAAAGAGAACAAATATGTAAAAATATGCTTTTGGCATTAGATTTTATAAAAAAAAGCAAAACCTTTGACATAAATTATATCAGACATCTTCATAGCATTACAATGGCAGACTTTGAAACAAAAACACCTGGTCTTTTTAGAGATAGACAAGTATATATTTATTTAAAACACCCAACAGACACATTGGATTCAGAAATTAAATATAGACCTCCCAGGTATGGTTTGATTGCACCAAAACTAACCAAATTTACTGAATGGTATAACAGCACCAACCTGAATCCTTTGGAAAAAGCAGTATTAACTCATTTTGAAGTATATAAAATTCATCCCTTTTTAGATGGAAACAAAAGAGTATGTAGATTACTTTTTAATAAAGCTTTATTGGATAATGGATTTCCTTTGATTAATATTTCTGATAAAAAAAATCAATATTTTGAAGCATTGGTTAATTCTGTAGAAGAAAATAACCCCAAATATCTTATGGAATTTGCATATAAACAATATCTTAATGAGATTCAAGATTTTATAAAATCAGTAAATAAATAAACCGTGCGTTTTTAACTTTTGGGTAAAAGCTCCCCTGGAGCTTATTTTTACATTTTCTTTAATGAATATTATTGAAGCTATGTGATTGAATACCTTACATTAATGTGCAGAAGATTCTCAATATGATTTTAATTGAGAAGATATTTAGTTCATTTTATAATACTTTATAATATCACTATTTATATGAATTATAAAAAACCAAATAAATTAAAGAAAGGAGATAAAGTTTGCATTATTGCGGCATCTTCAGGACTTTGTTTAATGTTTCCGCAGATTTATAAGAATGGAATTAATTTCTTGAAGGATTTGGGATTAGAAGTAATAGAATACCCTACAACTAAGAAATCTTTTGATTTTAATTATAATAATCCTAAATTTAGAGCAAATGATATAAATAATGCTTTTAAAAATAAAGATATTAAAGCAATTTTTTCAGTTATTGGTGGTGAAGAATCAAATAGATTACTTCCATATTTAGATGAAAAAATAATAAAACAAAATCCTAAAATATTTATGGGTTTTTCAGATACTGCAACATTAAATACTTATTTTAATAAATTAGGATTAATTACATTTAATGGCCCATCAATTATGGCTGGTTTCTCTCAAAGTCATTGTTTTGGTAATAAATTTATAAAGCACATTAAGACCATCTTATTTACTAATCCTTCTACCTATAATTATTTTTCATATGATAATTATTCAGAAGGATATCCAGATTGGGGTAAAGTTGAAAATACTGGAAAAGTTAACAAACTAAGAGAAAATAAAGGGTGGAATTTCCTACAAGGAGAAGGCAAGGTTACTGGTGAATTATATGGTGGATGTATTGAGGTATTAGAATTTACTAAATCTACTATATATTATCCAGAATCAAGTTTTTATAAAAATAAAATCTTATTTTTTGAAACTTCCGAAGATAAACCAACAATAGCGAATTTAAGATATATACTAAGAAATTATGGGTTACAGGGTGTGTTTAATATAGCGTCTGCAATTATTTTTGGCAGAGCTAGAGGATATACTAAGAAAGAAAAAGAAGAATTAGATAACATGATCTTGAAAATAGTTAGAACTGAATTCAAGAACGGTAAAATTCCAATTATTACTAACTTTGATATAGGGCATACAGATCCGCAATTAATTTTACCGTTAGGTATAAAAGCAGAAATTAATTGTTCTAAGAAAACAGTTAGATTAATTGAAAAAATATATTGTGATTAAACCGTGCGCTTTTAACTTTTGAATCTTTCATTATATTATGAATTAACAGGCATTTATTCGTAATTAACTACGAAAGATATTTGAATAGTTGTGAGGTTTTTAAGAATGTTTTTAGGAATATTATGCAACAAAAAAAAGTTTTGAAAGTGAAACCATGAGATTATCAGAATATCTTCTTGAAAAAAAGCTTTTGGACACTAAAAGCCAAATCGAATATTTTGTCAAAAGCGGAAAGGTAAATGTAAATGGCAAGCCTGCAATGAAGCCATCTATGATGTTATACAAGAATGACAAAGTTGAAATTATTCCAGAAATAATTTATTCCAGCAAAGGTGGCTATAAGCTTGAGGCCTTCCTCAAAAAAATCAGCTTTTCTGTCAAAGACAAGATTATTCTTGACGTTGGCTGTTCAACAGGTGGCTTCACTCATTATTTTTTAACACATGATGCCAGAAAGGTAACTGCTATTGACATTGCCAAAGAAATTCTTTCTGATAAAGTTAAGTCTCTAAGGCCAGATGATCTTAAGTATTGGGATGGATTTGATGCTCTTGACAAAGATAATCTTCAGAAGCTAAGCGAGCATAAGTTTGATGTAATCTCAATTGATGTTAGCGACAGGTCAATCAAGGATGTCTTGCTTGCTGTCAAAGACCTTTTGAAAAAAAAAGGTTCAATCATTGCTCTTTTCAAGCCACATTATGAGGGAAAGAAAGGCATTGTCTCAAAAGAAGACAAGAAAGATATTGCAAAGAAGTTTGAAGAATGGTTGTTGAAGGAGACGCCTTACAAAGAAATCCACAAGATCAATTCCTCAGAGAGGGGTGGTAGCAACCTAAAAGGAAACAGAGAAATCTTCTATCTACTGAAGTTTAGATAGAATGATCTTCTGCAATTCAATATAAAACAAACTATTTTCTCTTCCCAGAAGCCTTCTTAGGCATCTTCAGTTCAAGCACGCCGTTCTTGTAGGTTGTAATTAGCTTCTTTGTGTCTGCATTATTTGGGACAGAAAAATACCTGTAATATCCTGAATAGTTCTTTCTGTATTCATAGAAATCTTTCTTCTTGTTTTCTGTCTTATGCTCCTTCTTGTTTTCCACCTTGACCTCTATTCCGTTCTTCAGCTTGTTTATCTTTATATCTTCCTTGTTTGCTCCTGGAATCTCAAGCTTGGCTGTTATTTCTTTATCTGTTTCATTGAATGTTGTCAATGGAGTTCTGAAATTGAATGCAGGAAAATCAAACTTAGGCATAAGGAAGTCTCTTGATAAAAAATCTTTGTAGAAGCTGTCCAGATCATTCTGTATCCTTTCTATATCATATAGGGTTTGGCTGGTTGTTGCTAATGCAGTGTTTTTGTTTATTTTTTTCTTCATATTAACCACCTCGCTTTTTAGTGTTTTTGACATATATATTCTCAGAAAATCTTTTAAATTTTGTTTTTTTGTGGATTTATAAGTTAGTTTTTTAAGTGAACATCTGTTGACCGGCGGACTACCCTCTCGAAAGCTTTTTATAACCATAATCTATATAATTTACATATAAAGTAGTTTTACTAAGAGTGGTTTAATTCCTTAGTTGGAGATGAAGCTGCTTCTGAAGTAATCTAAATGAATATATAGAGGTAGAATAAAATGAGTTTTGACGATAGAGGCGGTAGACGCAGAAGTTTTTCAAGTGGTCCAAGGGAGATGCATAAAGCAATTTGTGCTGACTGCGGAAAAGAGACAGAAGTTCCATTCAAGCCAATTGAAGGAAGGCCAGTCTACTGTAGAGATTGTTACCAGAAGCACAAGAAGCAGGAATAAATCTTTGCATCAAAGTTGATTATTTGTTTTTGTGCTGAATTGTTGGAGTCCATGTAGCTGAAAGGCAAAGGATTTCAACATTATGCCTATTTTTTTATAATTTTGTCTTAATATAGTTTCATTTTAAATCCTTTGTCTTATTAATTATATTACTAAGGAGGATGTTCTATGCTTGAGATGAAATTTATTAGGGAGAATACTGTTCTTGTCAAAGAAAATCTGAAGAAAAAGTTTCAGGAGCATAAAATATCTTCAGTTGATGATCTTCTTAAGTTGGATGAAGAATTAAGAGAGAATATCCAGCAGGCAAATGAGCTTAAGCACAGAAGAAACAAAATAACTGATGAAATTTCTATTAGAAAGGCAAAGGAAGAAAAGATTGATGATCTTCTTAAAGAGGCAAAAGAGCTTCCTGCAAAGATAGATGTTCTTGACAAAAGGCAGAGGGAATTGCTGGAGAAGGTTCTTGAAATCCAGAAAACAATTCCAAACATAATCTCTGATAAGACACCTATTGGGAAGGATTCTTCAGAAAATATTGAAGTTAAAAGATTTGGGGATATCCCTAAATTTGATTTTCCTCTTCTTAGTCATGGAGAGCTTGCAGAAAAGCTTAATCTTTTGGATTTGGATGCTGCAAGAGAGAATTCTGGAAAGGGATTTTATTATATGAAGGGTGATTTGGCTCTTCTTAATCAGGCATTGATCAGATATGCACAGGATTTTTTGGCAAAGAAGGGCTACACTTATATCTTACCTCCATTCATGCTTAATAGAAAAGCAGTTGATGGCGTTGTTGATTTTGATTTCTTCAAGAATATGGTTTACAAGATTGAGAATGAGGATCTTTATATGATTGGAACCTCTGAGCATCCTGTAATTTCTCTGTTTATTGATAAGACAATTGATGAAGAGAAGCTTCCTATTAAGATGTATTCCTTTTCTGCATGTTTCAGGAAGGAGATTGGAAGCCATGGCTTGGATGAAAGAGGATTGTTTAGATTACATCAGTTTGACAAGGTTGAGCAGGTTGTTCTTTGCAGGCCTGAGGATTCTGAGAAAATCTATGAAGAGATACTGCAGAATACAATTGATATTTTTAGAGGATTAGAGTTGCCGATAAGGGTTCTTGAGATTTGTTCTGGGGATATGGGTGATCTGAAGTATAGGTCTTGTGATGTTGAGGCATGGTCTCCAAGAAGGAATGAGTTTATAGAGGTTGGTTCTTGCAGTAATATGACTGCAGCACAGGCAACAAGGTTGAATATCAAGGCAAAGAGCAGGAAAGGCAATGAGAAATATACCTTGCACACATTGAACAACACAGCAATAGCAACATCAAGGGCATTGGTGGCGATCCTTGAAAACTATCAGACAAGAGAAGGAACAATAAAGGTTCCGAAGGTATTACAGCCATACATGTATGGAAAGACAGAAATTAAGAAGAACGATGTGTTTTGATTAAAGTCATGTGATGGATAATATATTTGTGTGTAGATTATTTACAAGTCATTTTGATTATATTGTATGATATGATTTTAGGTAAATGATAATAGATAATGTTTTAAAAACAACACTTAATAAATTTAATATGAAGAAAAAATTTATGCATCATAATTTTCATAAGCAAAAATTTAAGCACAAAGATTATTTTTCTAATCCTGCATTTTCACACCACAAAAAATCTCCAAAATCAAATATAAAAAATATTTTTTATGGAACGAAACATTTTATTCGTAAAAATTCTATCTTTTGCTCAATAATAAGTATTGTATTTGCGGTGGTTCTTGGAAGATTAGCTTTCATAAATACATTTTTTGGAAAAAGTATGAGTGAATTAAGATATTGGTTAGTTTTTTTTGCAATATTGTTTTTTATAATTGGGATTGTATCAATAAAGGTGTGGATAAAAAATCACGTATCTGATTTTAATCTGAACTTTACAAATAAAAGACGATAAATTGAAGTGCAAAAGTGCCTTGATTATAATTCATTTATGAAATATATCGCTGGATTTTTACATCATTTTTATAAGAAACCTTTAAATACTTAATCTACAATATATATTAGTATATTAGCTCCCTATTGTTGTAGTGCACTTCGAGTGCACGCAACGATAGGCGTATTCGTGGTTTTTATGACTGGTTCTATTAGAAGGGTTATGATATTTATAGATGGTAGTAACTTCTATTATTCTCTTAAAAAGTCATTTTTTAAAACAAATATTGATTTTGAAAAATTTTGTAATTTTGCTTCTGATAACCAAGATATAGTTAAAATTTTATATTATAGTGCACCATTATCTATAGATGACAATCCTGATGAATATGCAAAACAACAGAAATTTTTTAATTATCTTAAGCATGTTCCTAATTTAGAAATCTATTTAGGTAGATTAGAAAGAAGATTAAATAATCACAAGGTAGAAAAAGGGGTTGATGTTAAGTTGGCAGTTGATCTAATTGTTAATGCCTACAAAGATAATTATGATGTTGCAGTTTTAATTTCAAATGATGCAGATTTTATTCCATCAATAGAAGAAGTAAAAAAATTAGGTAAACAAGTATATAATGTTAGTTTTAAGAAGACAAAATCATATCATTTAAATATGATTTGTAATAACACTATTAAGGTTGATAACATTCAAGAATTTTTAAAAGAATAAATTAGAGATAACATGCATATAAAAGAGCTTGTAATCAAGAACTTTAAGTCATTTGACTTTGTGAAGATCCCTTTCAAGAATGGGCTTCATGTTGTTGTTGGTCCAAATGGTTCAGGGAAAAGCAATATTGTTGATGCAATATTATTTGCCTTTGGCTGTACTTCTCTTAAAAGATTAAGGGTTGACAAATTAAGTGATTTGGTAAACCACCACACAAAGTCAAACATTGCAAGAGTAAGAGTTGTAATAACACATAATAATGAGGATATTGAGATTGCAAGGGAGATTGATGATACAGGCAAGTCAATCTTTTATATTGGTGACAAAAGAAAGGCATTGAATGAGATTACAAGCTATCTTTCTGAGCTTGGCTTTGATCAAGATGCATATAATACTGTCCAGCAGGGGGATGTTACCAAGATAATCAATCTGAACACAGAGGAAAGAAGAAAGATTATTGATGATGTTTCTGGGATTTCATTGTTTGATGCAAGAAAAGAAGAGGCAGAGCAGAATCTAAAGAAGGTAGATGCAAGATTAGAAAAAGTAAATATTGCATTGAACGAGAGAAGGCCTTACATTGAGCAACTTAAGAAAGAAAAGGAAGATGCCTTAAAATACAAAGAGCTTGATGACAAGGAAAATCTTTATAATTTTACATTGTTCAAGAAGCAAATTTCTGCAGGACAACAGGAAGTAAAGAATGACCTTAAGATAATTGATGAAAACAAGAAGAAGATCAAGGAATTGATTGCAGAAAAAGAAGGAATTGAATCTTCAGTTCTGGAGCTTGAAGAAAAACTTGAGGCAATCAATTCTGAACTAATTGCACATTCTGAAAAAGTGCAGTCAACCTTTGGAAAGCAGGTCTCTGAGCTGAATGCAAGCAGGGAGATTGCATCCAATAGCTTGGCAATTGACAAGGAGAATCTAAACTATTTGGAAAGTGAGAACAGTAAAGCAACTGAGATTCTGGTACAGCTTAAGAAGGAACAGGAGATGCTTAAAGCAGTTCTTGTAGACCTAAACAAGAAGCTTGCTGAAAAAAGAAAAGTAAGAGATAATTTCAAGGACAAGATAACAAAAGATCAAGAGATTTATGAAAAGCACAAGCTTATGCAAAAGGAGCTGTATCAAGAGATTGATTCATTAGGTAAGCTGATTTCTGAAAAGCAGGATAAATATCTTGATATCAGAGACAAATTAAATTCATATAATCTTCAGGTTGAGCTTGCAGAAAAACAGCAGAAGGATAAGAAGGAGCAGGCTGACATTCTCAAGAACAGGCACAAAGATGTTTTTGATGAGCTTAGCAGGATGGAAAAGGAATTAAAGCTTGAAGATGCCGAAATCAAGAAAAAAGCAGATTCATTTACTTTGAAGGAGAAAGAAATAAAGAAACTTGAAGAAAAGATAACTCAATCAAAGATCAAACTTGTTTCTTTGCAGAAGGATCTTTCATTTGCAGTTGATATTTCTAAGAAAAGTGAATTGATTAAGAAGAAGCTGTCTTCATTTTCAAGCTATTGTGGGTATTTAGAGGATATTGCTGAGCTTGAAAAGTCGCAGAAACAACAGTTTGCTGGATATGTTGTTTTAGAGAACGATAAGGAGCTTAAGAAGATCATTGATGAGCTTGATGTCTCTTTGGTGTCTGGCATCTCATTTGTTGTTCTTTCTGTTCTTGGAGTGAAGAAGACAGAGCTTAAGAAGTATGTTAGAGAAAACATTGTCAGGAAGGATGCCAAGAATATAGATATTCCTGAATTATATTTTGATGGTTTTTGCTTCAAGAGGTTAAGGATAGGAGATTCAAAAGAGTTAGAGATGGGAATAATTGCTGTTGAGAAGGAGTTGCAGGATGATGAAAAACAACTGAAGACATTTGGCTTAGAACTGGAGAATCTTTCTTCTGAACTTGAGAAGCAGAGAGATAAGGAAACTCAGATAAAAATAAAACTTAGTACTCATAAAGAAATTATTTCTGACATTGAGCAGAAGCTTGCTGTTGAAGTGAAAGGAAATGCAGGAAGCCAAATAAGTAAAATTACATTAAATATTGGACAATTAAACACAGAACTTTCTTCTCTTGAAGATGATCTTTCCTCATTTAAGAAGAAGAAGCAGGAGTTGGAAGCTAAATTAAAGGAAGCCAGCTTTGGCCTGCAGAGCACTGTCAGGGATGAATATGATCTAATTGTTTCTGAGATAAATCTTCTTGAACAGGGCTTGATTTCTAAAGAATCTGACTTGAAGATTGCCAATGAAAAGATCTTGACAAGGCAGGACTATATTGAAACAAACAATCAAAAGATTGCTGATATCAAGAAGCATGTTGCAGATGGGGAAGGCAAGAAGATAGATGTTGAAGCTAAGTTATCATCATTACAGGTCAAGCTTAAGGGAGAAGATGCAAAGAAACAGAACTTGTTTTCTGAAAAGTCAATGACAACCTCAAAGATAAATGAATTGACACAGAAGGCATATTCATTTGATTCTCAGATTTCTGATGTAACCTCAGAGATAAATTCCTTAAATATTTCTGTGTCTACAAATCAGAGCAAAGTGTCTCAGCTTGAGCAGAATCTTTCTTTAATGAATCTTGATAGGATGGGTTTGGTTGAGGTTGATCTTGAAATTGATATGCTTAATTCTTCATTGAGAAACATAAGAAGAGAAAAGAACGCCTTGGGAAATATTAACTTCAATGCAATTGAGAGCTATGACAAGCTTGCAAAGGAATATGAAGAAATTATTGCAAAGTATGATGTTTTGATAAAGGAGAAGGAGCAGGTTCAGGTAATGCTTTCTGAGATAAACATGAAGAAACAGAAGGTGTTCATGGACTGCTTTGAAAAGATAAACAAGGAGTTCAAGAATATAATTTCCAAAATGTCAAAGTCATTGACAGGAGAGCTTGAGCTTGAAGGTGAAAATACCCTTTCATCCAAGCTGATAATAACAATCACAAAGGGTGGAAAGAAGAAAAGCATTGACATTATGTCAGGTGGAGAGAAGACAATAACCGCCTTGGCATTTATCTTTGCTCTTCGTGCTTATAGGGAGACGCCATTTTATATTTTAGATGAGGTTGATGCTGCATTGGATGATTATAATTCTTCGAGCCTTCTTAACTATCTTAAAGAAGTATCTAAAAAAGTAACCATCATAGCAATATCTCATAATGGGTCAGTTGTTTCTGGTGCAGATCAGGTAATTGGTGTCACTCTCAAGGAGCATACCTCTGTTGTTGGATTGGATTTAAGAGTTTAAGGTGGGTTGATAATGTCAAAAGATGTTTTGGACTTATATAAGATGAATCCTGAAATATATGATCAGTATATTTTGACAAGGATAGAACGAAATAATTTTAATATTGTTTTTGATAAGATTAAGCAAAGAATCAAGTTGAATAAAAACACAAAAATATTAGATTTATGTTGTGGAACTGGCGTTTTCCCTAGATTATATCTGAAAAATTTGAAGAACATATCTTATGTTGGTGTTGACATTAACAAACCATTTATTGAGTTTGCAAGAACCAAGCTTAATCATAAAAACTTTATGTTTGTTGTTCATAATGCTGTAAATTTCAAATCAAAAGATAGATTTGACATAATTATTGCAACATCTTCTTATCATCATATACAGAACAAGGATAAATCTAAATTTTTGAAAAACATTAAGAATAAGCTTAATAAGAATGGGGTTCTGATAGTTTATGATAAATTAATTGCAGATTATAAAAATATATCTAAGCAGATGAAAACAGGAATTGACTTTTATGGAGAAAGGATTTGTGAGATGATTTCTTCAGAGAAGCTTAACAAGTTACAGTTGTTTTCTCTGTTTAATGAAATGTATTTGACATCTGTGAGGGTTGAAGAATACAAGGTAAGTTATGATTATTTTTTTAAGGATTTGAAAAAAAACGGGTTGAAGATATTAGAAGAAGTTAAGACTTGGCCAAAGAAAGATGTGTTTGACAATAAGAATGTTGGGGATTTTGTTTTTGTAATTACTTTGAAGTAAACACTTTTTAATTTTTTTTAAAAACAACTATTTATATATTTTTCTGTATATAATAGTTATTAGTTAATAACTTTTTGTTACTTAGAATTAAAGGTTGTTTGGTATGTTTGATAAAAATTTGTATAAGTTGAAGAAGAAAAGCGGAAAGCCACAGATCTTGGCATCACCGAAAATAAATTATGCAGCAACCCTGAACACATTAATGATGGTCGAAACTACCTTGAAGAACATGCCTGAAAGTATATTCAAGGTATCTGACATTAAGCGAGCATTACCTAAAAAAATAAATCACTATACCCTAAAAAATATTTTGGAGTATCTTGAAGAAAGTAATAAAATATACATTGGAATCAAAGGAATTACTTGGATTCACAACACGAGTCCTGCATTGAGGAAAGCAATACGAGATGGTACTGAATATGAAGGAAGTTAAGATAATTTTCTCAAAGGATGCTCTTGAGATTTATAATAATCTTAAATCGAGTGCTTTGAAGAAGAACATAATGATTGCGATGGCTATAACTAAGAAATTAGATATTATTAAAGAAAATCCACAATATGGAGCGTCTTACTCAAAAAATCAAATTCCTAAAGTCTATTTGATTAAAAATCAAATTACAAATCTCTACAGAGTAGAGTTGCCTTTGTTTTGGAGAATGTTATATACTCTACAAAATAATGGCAATAAAATAGAAATTATAGCATTTGTTCTTTGTATTGTGGATCATAAAAAGTATAACAAGATTCATGGATATAAGTAGGTAGCAGAAAATTAAGTCGAAAAACACCCTTTTATAAACTTTTTCTTTCTAATTATATTATAGTAACCAATATTAGTTAATAAGTTAAATAAGTTAATTTTATTATTAAACATTGGTTGTTTTTTTATTGTTCATAATCTTTAAAATAAAAAGGATATTTATGCAAAAGACATTGAATGACTTTGAGAATCTGAATGAATGGAAAGGGCAGAAGGCCTTTGCAAGACTAAGTATAACTGTTTTGGCAGTTGTCCTTATCACATTGTTCATTGTTACAGGATTAAATGCAGCAGATATTGAAATCAATCTTCCTGAAAAGGCAGTTCTTTATAACGATGATTATAATATAAGATTGGTTGTCTATAATCCAACAAATGATACAAGAACATATGAATTTAAGCTACATACAACCCCATTTGCTTCAGAGGTAAAGCCAGACAAGATAATTGTTCTTGCAAAGAGTACAGGAATAGTTAATTTGGTGATACATCCAATAGAAAACCAGTCAACAGCGAAATATAATGCAACTCTTGAAAATAAGGTTGATGGTGGAGCATCCAGGTTCATGGAGTTTGCAATTGTGCAAAACAGTAATAACTTTTGTCCAATTGAAATTTCTTCTTCAGTTTCATATCTCAAAGAAGTAAACAGATACAAAATAGATCTTACTTTTAAAAATAATGCAGATCAGGCAAAGGCAATAACATTAGAATCATTAAGCGATTCAAATGGTTTTATTTGGAAATCAATTGATATAAATTCTGACTCTGAAAAGTCAACAAGCTATGTTATTGACAGCAATGCAGAAAGGATTGAATTAAACTATACTTGCAATAAGCTGTTTTTGTCCAAGGGGATTGCACTTCCAAAAAAGGAGTTTCCAAAGGAAAGAAAAGAAGGAATAATAACTAAGATGTCTGGAATGGTTGGATTTATCAGTTTGAATGGCATTCTTAATTCATTGATATTACAGATAGTACTTATAATCATTCTTGTAATATTGGTTCTTTCATTTTCTGTAAAATATGTAAAATTCATCAATAGAAAGCATTAGACAGAAAGAAAATATTAGATAAAAAAGAAATAACAAGCATTAGATGTTTAAAATAAAGGAAAGATGTTTATGAAATCTGAAAAATATTGTAATTTAAACAAGTTTTTAATAACTGTAGGCATTGTGTTTATTTTTTTGGCAATATTATGCACTGCAATTTATGCCTCGTCAATTGATTCAATAGATGTCAGCTTTGACAAAAGTTATTATTCAGTTGTTGAGGACAGCAGTGTAAGGATTGGATTTATCTTAACAAATGCAAGTTCTGATAGCAGAAATCTTCTGATATACAGTGTGTGTGACGAAGATGAACTGGAATGTAATTATGAAAATATATTTAATCTTTCAGGTAATTCAAGCACTACAAGTGCATTTTATGTGACATCTAAGGATGAAGGAGACTCTGAGCTGAAATTATATGTTAAGGACATTGCCAGCGGTGAAGAGGATTATTTTTCAATAGATATCACTTCAGAGTCAGACACAGATGAAGGAGAGTTCAGTGTTGACCTTTCAGAAAACACCTTTTGTATAGGAAGATCAACAGAGAGCTATTTTACAATTGACAACAGCTATCAATCAGGGCTTTATAATTTGTCTCTTCAGAGTAGCACGTTAGGTGTTCAGCTTTCTGGAAATAGCCAAGTTTATATTAATACAGATGAAAAGGATGTTGACTTTGTTGTTGAAGTTCCACAAAATATGACTTCTGGCGGAGCTCAAGACATAACATTGACAATATCTAATGATGAAGTTTATGTTATAAAACATTTTAATGTTTATCTTTCGGAGTGTCTTGAGGAAGATGTTGACTTTTCAGTGAGCGGACAGCCACTTTCAAATTATGTTTTGCAGAAAGGCAGTTCGTTTTCAGTATCATATACCTTGACAAATGATTCTAAGGTTGTAAAGACATTCTTTGCTTCAGATGAGCAGAATGGTAGCCAGCCACTTGGCATTGTGATATCAAGTAGGCAGTTTGAGCTTGCACCAGGAAAATCAAAAGTCATTACAGCAACTGCATATGCAGGAGATGATCTTCCATCAGGAACCTATGATCTTAATCTTTATTTCTTTAATGAATCCTATAGTATAACAAGAAAGGTGGCATTCCAGCTTCAGCCAAAACAGAATCTTGATGCAAGATTGTTACAGAATGCAATTACATTAAATATTGGACAGCCATTTGAGCTAGATGTCGTCATTGAAAATAAAGGAGATTTCCAAAACAAGGTTAAGCTTAGCTATTCCTCATCCAATGGCCTTCAGATGACAGCAAAAGAAACTTCAGCAACAGTAAATCCACATACTGAGAAGATTATTCCAATAATTATTTCAGCAGGAAACAACACCTTAGAAGACACAAGCCAGATAAAAGTCACAATTGCTGGAGAAAACAATGATTTCTATAAACAATTTACAATAAATGTCACAGCAATAAAGCCAACAACCCCAATATCAATTGATTATCTTTCATTTCCTCAAGAAATTTCTGTTGACAGAAACTCAATAAAGGACTTCAGCTTTGAATTATTCAATTCTTCAAACAAAGATTTGATGCTTTCAAAGATAGAGGTTAAAGGGCTTCCACAGGGGATAACCTATTCCTTGCCAATCAACATAGCAATATCTTCAAAGATATCAAAGCAGATAGATGGGAGATTCACTGTTGGTGATTTGGCGCCTCAAGAAATCACTGTTCAGCTTGTTTTTACAGCATCAACAGGCGCATCAGTACAAAGATCTTTAAAGATTAAGGTTCTTGGTGATGATAACACAACACCTGTAGGAGTGAGCCAGGCAACTGGATTTTTCACATTTGGCAATTCAGTGTTTGCAGGGATAATTGTGCTTTGTCTGATAACTATCTTGTTGTTTGTGTTTGGTATCTTTAAAAGCCATAGAGTTTATTCAACAATTCCATCAAGAGTAAAGGCAAGAGACTTTTAGAAAAATAGTTTGGCTGAATCTTTCAGCCCTTTATTTTTTCTTCAATTATTTTTAATGCCTTGTTCATTTTATCTATATTTGTGTCCACGATTGCAATGAACTGTTCTTTAAATTTATCTATTTCATCAATCTTGTCTTGAGCAATCTGTGCAGCATGTATCTGGTTTTGTAGTTCCTGCTCAAACTTTTCAATTTCACTCATTTTACTTTTGAATTCTTGTGTTATTGCAGATTCATATATCTTCAGTGCTTGACTTATCTTTTCATCAGTTGCAGAAACAAGCTTGCCTTCAAATTCTTCAAGCTCTCTAAGCTTTTTGTTTATTATTTCTGGGTCTGTCTTTGCAACAATTGTGTCTTTTACAACTGTAAGGTCCTTTAACTCTTTATCAATCTCTTGTTTAAATCCTTCTCTTGCCTTTACAAGAAATTCAGTTTTCACATTTTCAAATCTTTCTTCATATCTGTTGGCCATCTGTTGCTTAAACTGATCAAGCTCAGCAAGTTTGTTATATATTTTTTTTGGATCAATTTGTTTGGTAATTGTATCTCTTAGTTCAATCAGCTTGTCAACTTCTGTTTTCACACTCATCTGCGTGTTCTTGATAAGTCCTTGTATTATTCTTGATTGTAATGCCAATGTGTCGTTTATTTGCTTGACCTTTGCATTTAGCTTTTCAGTTGTTGTTGACAGAAGGGAGTTTATGCTTGTCTGTGTAGACACCTCTGTCTGCCTGACTTCATCAGCAACTGACTCCAGCTTGGATATTTCATTAGTTATGCTTGTCTTATCCTGTTCTATGGTAAGCATTTTGCTGTTCAGCTTAACTTCAATTACTTTGAACTTAGCAAGCTCCCTGATAATTTCAGCCCTGAGATTATCAACTTCATTTTTCACCAGGTCATTTATTTTTGCAGAATAGAGCTGGCTATTTGCTGTTTGAATCTTGTTTATCTTTTCTATTTCATTATCAACCTTTTGTTTTAAATATTCTTCAATCTGCTTCTGCTTTGCATCAAGTTCCACAAGCTTTGTGTTTGTTGTTGTGACAATGCCTGATTTCCAAATATCATCTTGTGTTGTTGAAGTTTCTGGTGTGTTTACTTCTTTTGTAAAGCTGTTTTCAGTTTCAAACTTTGCAAAGTCAATTTTGTCATAATTATCTTTAATTTCATCAGTAGTTAATTCCTCATCTATAGAATCTGAATTTTCATTTTCAGTATCTTCATCAAGCTTTCCTATATCCAGTCCATCAGTATCATCTGCCTTTATTTCAAGCTTTGATTTTCTAATTTTTTTTGGCTTCTCAAAGTCGGAAAAAAAATCATTTGGAATCTCTGAGCTTGTTTCTTCTTTGCTTTGGTTATCTGATTTTTTTGGTTTTGCAGGAATTTCTGTTTCGGCCTTAATTTTAGTTATCTTTGTATCTTCTGAAGATGTTTGATCTGTTGGAATGGCTGTCTTTATCAATTCTGTGCTTTCTTCTTTTGAAAGTCCTATCTTAGTAAGGTTTTCACTAATTTCACTTTCTGACATTCCAAGCTCTTTAAGCTTTTGAATGTTTTCAATAATTCTTTGGTCAGGAATCATGTTTAGCACAATTTGTGTTTTAGCTTTTGAGATATTTCTTTAAACACTTCTTCAATTGGCTTGTTGCCATTTATCTCAATAAGCTTCTGATCTTCTTTATATCTTCTTATTACAGGTCTTGTCCTTTCAAGATATATGCTATATCTTCTTTTGATAACTCTTGGGAGATCATCAGCTCTGTCTCTTTTAATTAATCTTTTGATTACCTCTTGCTTTGATAATGAAATAAATACAACAGACATTAGTTCAATGTTTTTTGAGTATATAAAATAATCTAAGGCAGCCGTTTGATCAGTGTCTCTGGGGAATCCATCAATAAGTAGCTTTTGGTGTTTTTCTTTTTCAATATGCTTGAAAAGTATGTTGCTACTTATCTCAAAAGGAACAAGCTTGCCATCAGCCATGATTTTCTTAATTGTTTTTCCTTCTTTATTGTTTTTGCTAGCAATTTTTTTAAGCAGATCACTTTCAACAATATGCTTGAATCCGAATGTCTTGCAGATCATTTCTGCCTGTGTGCTTTTTCCGCTTCCTGCAGGTCCAAGCATAACAAGTATTTTTTTAGACATATTCTCAGTTACAGGTTTTTATATAAATGTTTTTGTGCTATAATATATATAGAACTATATTATTTGTAAGACATTAACATTTAAAAAGATTGTTTTTAGAAAATATTAATCTTTCATAGGCTGGTAGCATAGTTTGGATAATGCGCAAGCCTCCTAAGCTTGAGATCGCGGGTTCGAATCCCGCCCGGCCTGTTGATGATTAAGGTTATCAGTTCGTTGCAACCTAACTTAAACAGTGGATTGAGAGTAAAAACAATGTTAAATTTGAGTTCATTCGGTGGTAATATTTGGCTAAAATAATGTTTGATACAAATATATTTAATAAAATTTTTGATGAAAATATAGATATAACTAACTTTCCTAAAACTAATAATTATTACATAACACATATACAGAAGGACGAAATAGAAAAGATAAAAGATCCGACACGTAAAAATAAAATTAAACAACTATTTATTTTAATTAATGAAGAAATTGCGACCGATAGTTTTGTGTTGGGTTATTCAACTTTTGGGAAGGCAAAACTAAGTTCTATTAAAATTAAACAAATACCTACTGAATCAATGGTTTGGGATAAATCTAAATGGGGCTCTGCAAAATGGTCCTCTGAAAACAACACGTTGCTGGACTATATAAGACAAGGGAACTTGAAACATACAGAAGATGCATTAATTGGAGAAACTGCAATAAAAAATAAAATTATATTAGTTACAGAGGATAAAAAGTTTAGAAAAAAAATATGTGCTTTAAATGGAAAGGCTATAACTTTTAAAGACTTTATTGATTGTAATTTTTAATTAAGCCGCACGACTGAATTCTGCAAATTAATGTGCAGGTAAGGGCGAGCGGTAAGCAATAAATTGCGAAGCGATTTGGTTCATCTGTTAGAAAGGCAAGCGACGACTGGCGAGTCACCCCCTCAAAAAGTATATATTTTTGCTAGTTACATATATAGTTATGAATTCAGAAAATAAGCTAATTGTCTTTCAAGATAAGAAAATAAGAAGAACATGGTATAATGATGATTGGTGGTTTTCTGTAGTTGACATTGTTGGTGCGCTTGTAGAAAGCGACGATCCTAGAAAATATTGGAATAAACTTAGCCAAAGGCTTAGAGATGAGGGTAATGGGTTGGTGACAATTTGTCACCAACTGAAATTACCTGCTTCTGATGGCAAATATTATGAAACAGATTGTTCAAACACAGAAGGGTTATTCAGAATAATCCAATCAATCCCATCTCCAAAGGCAGAGCCATTTAAGTTATGGCTAGCAAGAGTTGGTTATGAAAGAATA
>Ga0172368_10002623_pt1 | contig 22616 bp, 20 predicted proteins | sample Lak11m_FD_114540 | JGI IMG/M metagenome (GOLD analysis project Ga0172368, IMG submission 114540) | Freshwater microbial communities from Kabuno Bay, South-Kivu, Congo - kab_022012_11m | ecosystem: Environmental > Aquatic > Freshwater > Lake | place: Democratic Republic of the Congo: South-Kivu...
GATTTAACTAACAAAGATGAAAGAGTTAAGGAGATATTCTTTAGAATTACAGTTACTAACACAGGAGATAAAGTAGAGAAGTTAAAAATGGAAGACTTTTTACCTGATGCCTTGACTAAAGTTAGTGGAAACTTAACTGAAGAGTGGGCTGTTTTAGAAAAGGATGAAACTAAGACATTTGAAATAAAAGCTACTCTAAAAAGTACCGAAATAAAAGAAGATAAGGATTATGAAAAATGTGTTGTTAACAAGGCTGAGTTAAGAAGAGATGGTAACTTTGCTGGTTCTGATGTTGCTACAGTTTGTTATGGTAACAAACCTGTAAAACTACCAGAAACTGGATTTTTACCAATGTCCGGTTTTGTAGGTTTAGGAATGATGTCTCTTGGTGGATTACTAAGACTTGGTAAAAAAACCAAGAAGAAATAACACTCTTTACCTTGTAATATCCGACCGCTTCATTGTGATAGCGGTGTGTTAGGGGAAGGATAGATTGGTTGGGTTTGGGCTTATCTTACGCGACCAATCTGTTTTTCTCCTAATATATATCCTTGAAAAAGTGGTAGATAAATGATAGAGTGTTCTCAGTTGATTAGTTCAAAGTCTCCCGATCAGAAATTCAATTTCCTAGGTTTGCATTTTGAAGATAATTAAGAACTCTAAGGTCGGGAGGTAGTCCGGGGCAGTGACTATCTCTCGGCTTTAGGGTTTTTACCCCTTGTATTTAATTTAAATAATGAGCATAACAATAAAGTATTGATATAGCTTGTTTATCCAAAACGATTATGCCTATAAAGAAAAAAGCTGATGATCCTATTACACAGGATACCAGTAGTGTCCCAGAAGAGAAAAAAGTTATAAAAAGAGAGCTACCAAAAGTAGTTAGCCAACCTGTACAAGCAGATGTTGTTGCAGATATGCCTGTGGTAGAACCCCTGCCTACAGCTCCTGTCTCTACAGTTAGTATGGATTCTGGACTACCTCAAACCGTTAGTATGTCATACAGTGGCAAAACAATCCCCATAAAAGGTGTTTTAGAAATACTCCAAGACTATGGTGTTATAAGACAAGATGAGAAGATAAATGATGACTTACCTAAAGATGTATATATAAGTCAATCTCAAATAAGAAGATTTAATTTAAGAAAAAGTGATATCATAACCGGTCACTCCAGACCTCCAAAGGAGGGGGAGAGATATTTATCCCTTTTAAGGTTAGACTCCATCAATGGCTTATCCCCGGAAGACGCTAGAAAAAGACCTATATTCTCTAAGTTGACCCCAATATTTCCAACTCATTGGATGCATTTAGAAACAGAACAGTCTATATTATCTACTAGATTAATTGACCTTGTATCCCCAATAGGTAAGGGTCAGCGTGCCATGATTGTAGCTCCTCCTAAAGCAGGTAAAACGTGGTTATTAAAAGAAATAGCAAATGGTATTACACAAAACTATCCTGACAGTGCCTTGTTAGTTGCCTTGATTGGTGAAAGACCTGAAGAGGTAACCCACTTTGCTCGTAGTGTAAAAGGTGATGTATACGCTAGTAACTTTGATGAGAAACCTGATGAACAAGCGCGTATGGCAGAGCTTTGCTTAGAAAGAGCTAAGAGATTAGCTGAGATGGGTAAGGATGTAGTCATATTAATGGACTCTATTACTAGACTTGCTCGTGCTTATAATATGGTTGCCCCTCCATCTGGTAGAACTTTAACCGGTGGTTTTGACCCTGCAGCTTTATACCCTGCAAAACACTTCTTTGGTGCCGCACGTAACTTTGAAGAGGGGGGTAGTTTAACAATAATTGCCACCGCTTTAGTAGATACTGGTTCCAGAATGGATGATGTAATATTTGAAGAGTTTAAGGGTACTGGTAACATGGAGCTTAGATTAGATAGAGCCCTTGCCGAGAGAAGAGTGTACCCTGCAGTAGACATTAAAGCCAGTGGTACCAGACATGAAGAACAACTATACTCACAATCCGAGTTAGAAGCTATATTCAGATTAAGACGTATGATTGACTTACTTGATGACAGAGATGCCACAGACCTTGTGATCCAAAGACTCAAAAAATCTAAGACAAACAAGGAATTTTTGGCTACATTACACCAAGGGTCATAAGACAAAAAATACAATAAAATGTTAAAATGAAAAGGACGTGCAAGCGTCCTTTTCTATGTTATTTACAATAAAAAAACCAAAGTCAGAACGTTTTTTTCAACTCTCCTTTAAGGGATTTTTACCTAAGGGGAGGAATGCTATTGATAACTTTTTTGTAGCTTGGGGGGAGTTTACCAGGTTAGTCCAATGGTACCTATTAAAGAAATTCAGCGTTTGTCTTATCCAATTATTTAAGGGTATCCTTTTCCTTTTTAGGGTGCCTTTGACATTAAAGGATTACCTAATTCGTAAATTGATTTGGTCAAGGGGTAGGCTAGGCAGATCTATTGCAACCTTTTTCATAATGATAGCCTCTTTTGCTGTATTCCTGTTCGGCGAGATATTTTCTGGATCCCCTTTGATCGTAGAAAAATATGCAAATATGGATTATTTATCTACAACTACAGACATCATACCCAAACTAGCTCTGGCTACTACAACAATACCGGATGAAAGAAAGCGTAATGAATCTTTTGCTTATGTTATTGAATCGGGGGATACTCTTTCATCCATAGGTAACAAATTTAAAATATCCACAGACGCTCTAAAGTATGTAAATAATTTAACAGATTATACGACTTTAAAGGTAGGGCAGAATATAACCATACCTCCAGTAGCTGGGTTAATACATAAAGTTTCTACCGGAGATACTTTAAATTCGATAGCATCCAAATACAGCGTGCCTTCCCAAGCTATTGCAGACTTCAACTATATTTTGGATACTTCTAAACTGGCCCTAGGAACAGAGCTAGTTATCCCAGGAGGTAAGGTGCCAGAACAAATCTATATACCCGTTATATCCGATCCTATTACCTCAAGGGGTGGCTCTTCGAACGCCCCTGCGGATAAAGGATACTGCGTATGGCCCTCTACCGTGCGTATTATTACGCAATACTTCAGCTGGTATCATAATGGTATTGATGTAGCCACACCCTTAAGTGGAGGAATGCCTCCATTGTTAGCTTGTAGAAAAGGTAAAGTTATTCGTGCTGGTTGGGATCCATTCGGTTTAGGTCTGCATGTAAGAATAGACCATGGAGATGGTTTTGAAACAGTATATGGACACATGAGCAGATTAGATGTTAGCTACGGTCAAGAAGTAGATTCTGGTGATATTATTGGTCTAATGGGTAATACAGGTAGATCTACAGGCCCTCATGTACATTATATGGTTAAGTACAATGGGGTAGCCCAGAATCCTTTAAACTACACTCAATGATATAATACGTATATGATAGATACAGCTGTAATAAAGGTAAAAGCCGGTAATGGGGGAGATGGTCACGTTTCTTTTAGACGTGAAAAGTTTATCCCTAAAGGTGGCCCCGATGGGGGTGACGGTGGTAATGGGGGTAGTGTCTATTTTATTGCAGATGAAAACTTAAATACTCTTTTAGATTTCCATTCCAAAGCAAAACACAATGCACAAGAAGGAGAAGAGGGGGGAAAGAAGAAAATGTCTGGAGGCAATGGGGAAGACTTGTATATCAGAGTACCTATGGGTACTTTAATTTATGAACAACGAGAAAAAGGAGACCTCTTAGTTTCTGATCTAGCTACACATGGAGAAAAGTTCTTAATCGCAAAGGGGGGTAGAGGGGGAAAAGGGAATGTACATTTCAAAAGTTCTATTAATCAAACACCTTTGCAATACACACCCGGTACGCAAGGGGAAGAAAAACTAATCAGACTTGAAATAAAATTGGTAGCAGACGTGGGCTTAATCGGTATGCCAAATGCTGGTAAAAGTTCTCTCTTAAATTATCTAACCAATTCTAATGTTAAGGTAGCTAATTATCCTTTTACAACATTGAGTCCAAATCTTGGCGCCTATACCTTAAGAGATGGTAATACTATTGTACTTGCAGATATACCTGGTTTAATTGAAGGTGCCTCCGAAGGTAAAGGTCTGGGAGATGACTTTTTGCGACATATTGAACGTACCAGAATACTTGTACACCTGATAGATGGATTCGAAGAGGATCCTATAAATTCTTATGACGTAATAAGAAAAGAGTTAACAAACTATGGTAAAGGATTAGAAGATAAACCAGAAATTGTAGTAATAAATAAATTAGACATTACTGAGGTAAAAGAAAACTTTCCCAACGTGGAAAAACTTTTCAAAGCAAAAAACATAAAATCTTTTGGAATATCTACTGCTACTGGAGAAGGGGTAGAGGAGTTAATGATAGAAGTACTCAAGGTTTTGAGTACCACAAAAAAAACAATAATATTTGAAACAAAGACACCTACAAGAGCTTATACTATTTCCAACTTACCAAATAAAAAGATGGTATTTGGAGAAACAAACGTATTGGAAAAGGTACAAAATAATCCTAAGAAATAATATATTGGTGGACCGTAGGGGAGTCGAACCCCTGACCTCTTCCATGCCATGGAAGCGCTCTACCAACTAAGCTAACGGCCCTTGATAAAGAAACTAGCTCCGATATCTCGAAGCTAGTTGTCATTATACTATATCTAATCTGTAGTTGTACTAGTTTTTCTGTTCTACCAAAGTGTTTTCTTTTATATCACTACCTATGGTTGGTTGTTGGTTACCTACTGTATTTAAAGGTTCTTGTATTGCTGCTTTAGGTTCCTCTTTAGCTTGTATTTGTTCTACAGTTGGTTTCTGTTCTGTGGTAGTACCCATAGAGCTTAACTTTTGATTTAGTACTTCAATTTCAGCAGATACTTGTTTGAAATCTTCTGAATTGGCAGGTACTAAAGACTTTGTAGTTTCTAAGGATGCTTTAGCATTACTGTAATCTCCTAATTGAGCTAATGCCTGTGCAAAGTTGTAGTAAGCATTTGCATAATTACTCTTTAGAGATATAGCTTGTCTAAATTGACTGGCTGCGGATAAGTAGTCACCTTTGGCATAGTACATTCCACCAAGATCTAATCTTAATTTTGGATTAGTAGGATCTAATTGTACAGCTATGTTGTAGGAGGCTATACCCCATTCAGTAGCGTTTTGAGCCGCTTGAGATATATTCTTGTATATCAACGCTCTGGTTTCCCATGTTCTAACATTTAATGGGTTAACATTCTCGCTTGCTACTTTAGCTACGTTTATAGATTGTGCGACAAGATTTTGTATTAAAGTCTTGTCATCTTCAGTCAAATCACCCTTTGCTGCGATGCTATTGGCTAGTATTAAGATAGTTTGAGCATGTCTAACATATAAGCTGTCTTTCAGAGGATTTGCTTTGATAGCTGCTTCTTGATATTTGTACACTTTGTCCCAGTTATTGCTTTGAGCTGCATATATGGAACTCCTTGTGAAGAATTCTGCCATATAGTTCTTTGTTGTTACAAACCCAACATACACTGCTAGTAGTAACGCAGGTATTACGATAACTAATTTGAAGGGAGAATGCTTCAAAGATTCTTCCTCTAGTCCTGTAACAGATACCACCTTATTAACTTTTGCTAAAGGTATAACCTTTACATGAGACACCTTCTCAAAAGTTTCTTCTAATTGCATACTTCTAACAAGTAATGCGGTGAGTAGCACTAATACAAAGGTATTTAAGGTCGTTGCATATGTTACTAAGTACACTAATGTAGCTACAGCTACAGCAACTCCTAACACTTTAATAATATAGTTATCCTCTTTAGCTTTAGCACTCTTCTTTACCAAAACTATTAGTTGGGACCCTATATAAATGAATGCAGCTAGACCTAATAAACCGAACTCAGATATTACATTTAATAATTCATTGAATGGTTTATCAAATCTAATATTCCATAAATCAGTATTATTTAGGAATAAAGGTCGGTATCTAGTGAAATCTAAATAGAAGGTAGACCCACCTGTTGCGAGTAGGGGGTACTCTCTAATTACGGATGTGGCCACTGACCAACTGGCTCTTAAAGGTAATACTATTTCATAGGGGTAGCTATTATTAACAAAAGCTCTACTAGTCTGAGGTACGTTTCTTAAGACACCCAATAAGGTAGCAAACACAAGTACTGTCATTAAACCTACTTTGCATTGAGTTAATGTCTTAGCCTTTAATACCAATGTCATGACGACCAACCCTGCTAAGAATAATGCCCAGCCAAACCAAACATTTACTAAGGCAATTAATGTTACATTAACTAAAGTACTTACTAAATAGATTGCTTTAGCTTTAACGTGTTGGCTGTTATATACCATCAAGCTGATGCTTACTATGGAAGATACCCCTGCAATAACTATGGATGTTGTTACAGATCCTGTAGGTGTAAAACTGTATGTTTGTAAGAAAGCGGATTTACCTAGATATACTCCAAAGTAGCTAAGGATTGTAATAAAAGAATTTAAACTAATGGAATACACTAAAGCATTCAGCACATTTTTCATAGTACCTATGCTATTTATTCCTGAGGAGATTAAGTAATAGAAAAGTATCAATACTCCATAACCAAGTAAGCTAGGGAAAGCTCTGCCGTCGCTACCATAGATACTTACTGCTTGATTAACGGAAAATATTGTGGACAGTATGACTACACCTAAAAACCCAATAAAAGGCATATCCATAACTGATTTAGTTATTTCCATTTGTTTTCCAAACAATGTTTTAAACGCCCAAGTAACCAATAATAGAATAGTTCCCAGTATCAATAGCACTTGCTTATTGAATTCAAAATATTCTGTTGTGATAGGTAGAAAGAACAATGGCATTAAGGCCATTAATACTACCGGAGTAAAATTTATAATCCGATCATATATGGGTTTGGCAGATAATTTTTTCATACCTCTATATTAAAAGTAAGGGGAGTTTAGTGTCAATAAGTATTTCAAAATCGCATTCTCGTAACGGGAACAGTACCTGTTAATTGTTGATAAACCAATAAAATTCTGAATCGTTTGCTACTGGGGTGTCGGTTTCTACTGTGAAACCATTTTGGTCAGTTAAATAATTTACCCAATATCTACTGGCAGGAGAATAATCATCCCCAAATGTAACACTTATTCTGTTTGTTATTTTTGCTTCATTTGTTTTTATTAAAATAGATTTAGCCCCTTTGGGTAAAATTCCTGTTCCTGAACCCACGATATAATTTGTTGTAGTGGTAATATTTTTATCGATAATACTTCTTTTATCTTTGCCTATTTTTATTACATTTAATTCAGTGAGTAATATTATTACTAATAGTAGGGATAGAGAGTATAAGGCCAGCTTTGTTTGATTGTTTTTATCTGCAAAAAGCAGGGTGGTTTTCTTAAAATTATTTTGGGTTCTGACTTTCTGCTCAATCTGTTCATTAGATATTCCTTCATTCTTTAGTAGATGAATGTTTTTTAACGTGTCTATAACCCAGGCAGGGTAGTGGCCTTCTATGTCCCCTTTAGAATTTGCTTTTCTTACCATGTGGGGTAACCAACCCATTTTTGTGTAGTAACGCAATCTGTTGTAGGGATCTCCCTTACCTAAATCTATTCCTTCCTTTTTTGCTTGTTTTATAAGTTCCTTCAAGCTTATAAGTTTTTCCATGTTTCTATTATATCAATTAGTACAGTTGTGTATTAATGTCATATTTCTGGCCATATTAGTAGTTAGCACTTGTTTTGTATCCCCAATTTTTATAAACCAAAGCTATGTTGTATTACAAACCAATAGATTTTAATCCGGGTATATTCCACAACTGTTTAGCCGTTGTAGGAAGTAGGGTTATATCTAAGCAAAGCCAACTCATTATGAACAATATCTTCAAAACCCTTAAAGATATAACCATTGTCTCCGGATTTATGTCAGGAGTTGACACCTATGCCCACCAATTAGCCTTGTACTATAAGCTTCCCACAATTGCTGTTTTACCTTGTGGTATTGATAGAGTTGTTCCTGCACAAAATATAGATCTTTATAAGAACCTAATAGGTTCCAAAAACCTTATCCTTTCGGAATATCCAAACTATACATATCCAAAGAAATGGATGTTTCTAAAACGTGATGAATTAATAGTAGACATAAGCAACGCAGTACTGGTTATAGAGGCCAGACCTAACAGTGGAACTGTGTTTACCTCTACTTACGCAGCTGTGGTAAATAAACCCATTTTTATTCCTAGGTATTCCCCTAATATTCCAAAGGAAATTGTAGCTATTGCACCAATATCCATTGAGAGTGGAGAACACCTTATGCAGCTACTATCGGCTTTATAGTCAAATACAAATAAAGCAACAATATATATTGTTGGAAATATACTAATGCTTGTTGTATATTATTCTCATGATTTTAGAAAAAGTTTCAAAGGCATTCTCTGATAAAAACAGGATAAAAATAGTTAGTTTCTTAAGTGAGGGGCAAAAAAACGTAAGTGAAGTTGCCGATAAACTTAACGTAGAAGAAAATTTAGCCTCCCATCATTTGAGAGTTTTAGCTGCCTTGGGATTTTTGAAGAATGATAAAAAAGGTAGAGAAGTATTCTATAGAATAAACGATACAAAGTTCGTATCTTTGATAAAGGACTTAAAAAAGAACCCTATCTTCAAAGACTTGTTAATGCGCGCTTTGGAAGAAGATAAATAATACTTTCTATTATTTTTAGTGAGTGCCCCATTCAATACATAAATAATTCGTGATTACATATGGGGGTGTTATCTTTTCTCAAAGCATATTCCTTTCATATAATTGCACTTACGTTATTCCTTGTTGTTACCTTGTATAAATTCTTTCCTAAAACGATCCAAATTCCAACAGTACCTGGCCCCTCGCAAACATCTCTTCCTAACATTTATATAGATCTATCCGGTGCTGTCGAGAAACCAGGAGTCTATGAAATGGTACCTACTTCTAGAGTAGGGGATCTAATAGAAAAAGGGGGCGGTTTCTCGAAAAATGCCTCCCCTTTATGGGTATCCAGGAATATGAATTTAGCAAAGTCTTTAACGGATGGTCAGAAAATATACATCCCTTTTGAATGGGAGACGCAAGAAGATGGAAAGTGTTTAATAACGAGCCTCCTTTTGGATATCCCAACCTCTCCAAATAGACAAACTACAGGGGCACCTCCAACCCAAACAGAAGGATTCCCTTCAGGAACTACCAATGTAAATACCGCTACTTTAGAAGAATTAGATGCTTTATCTGGAATAGGGCCTGTGTATGCACAGAAGATTATAGATAATAGATCATACGCCAATGTTACAGAACTGATAGAGAAGTCCGGTCTTTCCGAATCTACTATCAATAAAATTTCTACACAAATATCTTTCTAATGCGGTACTATTGGTTCTTGCTTTTGTTAGTACTTATATCCTTTTATAGACTGGATTTTTCTTGTTTTCATAAAGAATGCCCTATGGATGATTCAGATAACAGAGTTATAAACCATCCAATATTCATGTACATACGAGAAAAATGTATTACATATATAGACACAACTTTTCCTAGTCCGTACTCCGAGCTTCTTCTAGGTATGACTATTGGTCTAGATAAACTATCAGATGTTCCTGTTTTCAAGAACGCCTTAAAAATAACAGGAACTATACATGTTGTAGTGGTATCAGGCTTTAATATTAGTTTGGTTTTCAACTCTATAGTTTCATTACTTGGGTCCAAATATAAACGTCGTAACCTTTTAATAGCACAAGTTGTTACAGTATTGTATGCAATGCTTTCTGGATTCGAAGCCCCAGTAGTTAGAGCGCTTGTTATGGGTAGTATAATTTCATGGGGTAAGTACTACGGAAGAGTAGTGGATGTAATAGTATCCCTGATATCTTCTGCCTTAATATTAATTTCTATTCAACCTTTATACTTTTTTAATCTGAGTTTTATACTAAGTTTTTCTGCTACATTAGGTTTAATCCTTTTTTCAACCCCAGTAACTTCTCTAACGAAAAACATTCCATTCCCCTTGATAGAGGATTTTTCTACTAGTCTTTCCGCTCAGATACTAGTATGGCCAATAATATCCTATTTCTTTGGTACTGTTAGTCTCATAAGCCTTTTAGTAAATACACTCATTCTTTGGACAGTGCCTTTTACCACAATTCTAGGGATACTCTTTCTCCTACTTTCTTTTATAAGCACAACGCTAGGATACTTATTATCAATACCTTTATATGTTCTTATGTCTGTATTTGTAGAGGGAGTGATGCTTCTTGGAAGTTTAAATATTGGGTATGTAAACTTTTCTATAACGTTTAATCAGCTATTGTCCTATTATGTAGTAACATTACTTATATATTTCTTTCTAATAAAGAGATTCAACTATGACAATTAGATTACTGTTTATATTATCTATTATTTATGTCCTAATATTTTTCCTCTCCTTAAAACTACCTCCACAAAGTAAACTAGATATCACTTTTTTTGATATTGGACAGGGAGATTCTATATACATAGGTTTACCCACGGGGGAGAGAATACTTATAGATGGGGGTGCCTCCGCAGATATTGATTATAGAATTAATAAAAAATTTATGTTTCCCAATTGTTATTTCGATTATATTTTTATTACGCATGCCCATGCTGATCATTTAGGTGGTTTGAAACGAGTTACCCAACATTGTAATTTTAAGCAACTTACGTTTAACGACATTGGTTGTGATTCAAAATCTTGTAAATATTTTTTGCCAATTTCCAATAAAAAATCAGGATTCAAAGGGGATATTATTTCTATTAACGGAGTCACTCTAAAAGTACTCTGGCCAGACATGGAAAGCAACAATATAGATTATAGTAATATAAACAATACCTCTATAATAGTGTTCTTAGATTATGGCGATTATGAGGCCTTGTTTACAGGAGATGCCGAAAAAGAGGTTTTAGATCAGTTAGATATATCCCAAATTCTCCCAGATATCCAAAATGGCTTAGACATCTACAAAGTTCCGCATCATGGGGCAGAAAATGCCAGTAGTGAAAGGTTGCTACAGCAACTAAAACCTAATAATTGCATCGTCTCTGTAGGTAAAAATAATAAATATGGACATCCTCATAAAGCCACATTAGACACTTTAAACAAAGTAGGATGTAACATCTTAAGGACAGATGAACTTGGGGATATCCAGTTTATGTGGTAGAATCAACAAAATCTGTTCGTAGGAGAGTAGAAAATGCCTTTTCCCCAAATCAATGTCCCGAAGGGTACCTCGGATGAGGTTCTTGCCGCATTGCGCAAGGAAGTAGTCCGTGTGTTATCCGAAAAGATGGGTTGTTCCCCCCAGGGGGTGATTCCCATCTTTGTTCGTTCCATTCTCCCTGACGCGGAATCTGTAGTGGAAGGTGGGACCACGATATCGGTCTTGCTTTTCACCGCGATGTTCCACGGGAAGGATGAGGATCCAAAGCCGATTCTCGCCGCGCTGGGCACTGTTGTCTGGAAAGCGTTTCAGGGCAAATACGAGGTGGCGGTATTCGTTGCGGACCTCAATCCCGAGCACAAGGTGCTTCTGCACCCGCAATAACCAGTATGGGGATGCAAGCATCCCCATACACACTACTTTATCTGATAAAATGAACACATATGGATATTACCAATATTCTAAAAACACAAACTAAAAAAGCTATTAAGGACCTATACAACATAGAGTTTGAGAACTTTTTGATTGAACATCCCCAAAACGAAGAATTTGGTGACTTTGCACTGAATGCAGGACTGGCCTTAGCTAAACAATTAGGTAAAAGTCCTATGCTTGTTGCAGAAGAATTAGTATCAGAGTTATCTAGGGATACCTCTCACCTTTTTTCTAAAATATATGTTATGAAACCCGGTTTTATTAACTTTGTTCTTTCTGAAGACTGGTTAGTAAAACAATTAGAAAATATAAATACTGAGTTTGATGGGGAAATAAAAAAGGAAAAGATTTTAATCGAATATTCACAGCCTAATCCAAATAAACCCCAACATATTGGGCATGCTAGGAACAACTTTTTAGGCTCCTCTTTAGCCAATATTTACACTTACCTCGGAAAAGACGTCGTAAAAGCTAACTATTTTAACGACTGGAGTACTGCTATTTGTAAATCCATGTTAATGTATGACAGGTACTTCAAAGATCAATCCCCTAGCGAAAAAGAGGACCACTTTGTTGGTGACATGTACATTAGATACTCCAACGAGGAGCTAACAAACCCAGATATTAAAACCGATGTGCAAGAAATGTTTCAAAAACTAGAAAGTGGGGATCCCTATGTTACTTCCCTTTGGAAAAAGATTACTACTTGGGCATATAAAGGATGGGAAAAAACCTACAAAGATCAAAATGTGTCATTTGATGCCATATTTACCCAAAGTGACTACAAAGATAGTGGAAAAGATGTAGTGGATATAGCTTTACAGCGTGGTATAGCCGAAAAAGATGTAACGGGTGCTGTTGTTGCTAGACTGGAGAAGTATGGGTTACCTGATAAAGTTCTTTTACGAAGTGATGGCACTTCTATTTATATAACCCAGGACCTTCAATTAGCTAAAGACACCTTTGCTAAATACTCTTTAGATAAGAGGCTCTATGTTGTAGACAATAGACAATCAGATTATTTTAGACAACTATTCCAAATATTCGATATCTTAGGATTTAACTTCGCAAAGAAACTACATCATGTCTCTTATGGGTTTGTTTCCCTCCCTGAAGGACAAATGTCATCTAGAACGGGTTTAGTAGTTAACGCCGATGATGCTTTTGAAACAGTAAAAAAGGTAGAAACAGAAGAAATAGAAAAGAGTATAAAAAATGTCACTAATAAAGAAGATACCGTTAACAAAATATCTTTGGCTGCTTTTAGATACGGAATATTAAAAATAGATCCAAAGAAGGACGTCATATTTAGGTATGACCAAATAACAAAATTTGAGGGTAATACGGGGCCATATCTCCTTTACGCTTATGCAAGGATGAATTCCGTTCTGGAAAAAGCTAATGTAGATCTAGAAAAAACAAAAGTAACAAACATTGCCTTAGAAGCTAAAGAAATTTCTATATTACGACATTTATACAGATTTAATGAAGTGGTTGAAAAAGCAGGAGAGGAATTTTCTCCCCACCTAATTGCCACTTACCTTTTTGAATTAGGTCAAAGATTTAACTCTTTTTATGCCAGTTGCTCCGTATTAGATGCTAAAACGGAGGATATAAAAAACTTTAGACTTCATTTAGTATCTAAAACAGCAGCTGTATTAAAGACTGGATTACATCTTTTGGGTATTGATACTGTTAGTAAGATGTAGCCTAATATACTATAATTTACCCAATGGAGAAAAGAAAAGATAGTATACCTGCAAGGTTTTTCAAATTCATAATTTCAGTTGTTATATTAAGTGCTTTTATTATAGGTATTGCCTTAACAATAAAGGGTGTAAAATCCATGAGTACAAACAAAGTAGCAAGAAGTGTTTCTACAGTTCTTTCTAAACTTCATATAAACGTTGAAGAGGAACAATTAGGAGATGTAGCGGGTAAGTTTGTAGAGAGAGTATCTAATACTAATATATCTTCCACCACTACTGTTAGGGATGACTCTTCCACAGAGCCTACAAACACAGGGATTATCTCGGAAGTAGCTATTATTTCAGATGTTCAAGATGATCTGGCATCTCTAAAGAGATCCTTAGATTTAATAAAAGAGCGTAACATTACAAAAGTTATAGTTATCGGAGATCTGACAAACTATGGTGAAGTATCCAACCTTTTAGAGGTAAAAAGAGTATTAGATGAAAGCGGCCTAAAATATTACACATTACCCGGGGATCATGATCTCGCTCAATCAATGGGATCTGACAATTTCATCCACGTATTTGGTAGGGATAATTATGTTGTAGATATGGATGGGTATAAATTTATCTTTTTAGATAATAGTGCCAACTATACTACAGTACCCTCCGCAACACTTACTTGGTTTAACGAGGAGGTAAAAAACGCAGATTTTGTCGTATTATCCCAACCCTTATATACCGATGGGTTAAACCTCCCTTTCAGTAAGCTTTATATGGGTTCCACTATGGAGGACCCTACCCAAGACTTAACAGAAAATCAGCAACGAGTTAGGGCTCAAAGAGACATCCTTCTTTCTGATATTCAAAATTCTAGTGCACAGAGTGTACTTGCAGGGGACCACCATAAATCAAACACACTTACAGACACTGTGCGAAATACACTGACTCATAACACCTTAGGAGCTATAGCTAATGATTTAAATGGTTTACCACAGAGGCTTCTCCAATCACCAAGGTTCTCTATTCTTAATATTTATGAAGATAAATCATTTAAACTGGAAGAAGTCCTTATAGACTAATACCCTTTTGTTTGGTAATTTATCTTCGAGTACTTAGTTATTTTAAGGAGTAATTATGATAGAAAGATCCTTAGTTTTAGTGAAACCTGATGCAGTAGCTAGAGGAATTATAGGAGAAATATTACACAGATTTGAACGTGCTGGCTTAAAGATGGTTGGTGCAAAGATGTTACATGTAGATATGGATTTTGGTGCTAAGCATTATCACCATAGTGACGACTGGAAGATTAAAGTAGGTGAGAGAAACATCGAAGAATGCAAAGCTTTTGGTTTTACCCCAAAGGAGTGTTTTGGTACTGAGGATCCCAAGGAAATAGGTAACCAAGTAGATGTTAGAAGCGCTGAATTTCTTTCTTCCGGACCTGTATTTGCTATGGTATTACAGGGGCCCGGTGCTGTAAAAAAGATAAGATCATTAGTAGGTTCCCTTTTTCCAAATGCTTCCGCACCAGGAACTATAAGAGGAGATTTTGGTATAGATACACCTTATTCAAGTATGAAGAACAAGAGAGTAACCTTTAACATAATACATGCTTCCGGTGAAGTAGAAGAGGCTGTAGAAGAGATAAAACTCTGGTTTAAACCAGAAGAATTACTAGAATATAGAAGGGTACACGAAGACCTATATTCCTATTAGGATATAAACTTATTTGAAGGTATAATATGGGGGTAGTTTTCAACTACCCCTTTTTAGTTGTTCTAATTGGGAGGAGTCGCATAGCGGTCTAGTGCGTTTGTCTTGAAAACAAATGTCGGCGCGAGCTGACCGAGAGTTCGAATCTCTCCTCCTCCGCCAATTAACTACCTAATTCTGTAATAGTGTCTGTTCTTGTTTCTGTATTGCCATATAGGGGTGTGGGCGTTTGAGTTACGTGATGTCTTTGTCTCATTTCGTTTGCTCTACTCTTAAGATTCGTGAAGAAATCTGTACTAGTAAGTTCATCTACCTCCTTTTGTCTTTGTTTTTCATCAATCTCTATAACAGGCCCTGTCTGTTGTATATCTGGGTTGAGCAATTGGGTTCCTGTAGCGGCATTGTATGCTGCAGCTATAACCAGTTGATATGCTTCTGTAGTATCTCTGTCCAAATCTGATCTATTTAGTAGTGTTTGGGCGTTTCCTAGTTTAGCTAGTACTCCGTAGGTGTCTTGTAACAAAGCTTCTCTGTCCTCCTTAGATATATCCATCTCTGCCTGAGATTCCTTTTCTGTTTTTACTCCTGATCCTCTCAGTTTTCCAATGTTTTCTCGTACTTGTCTGGCGTGAGCTAGCTTCCTTTTAAAATCATCACTCTCTAGCAGGTCTTCAACTCTAGCCAGTTCTTCTTGTCTCTTTTTTTCATCTATACTTATAGTTATTTCTCTTAAGTCTTCAGGTTTACTGGGAGTTGTTTCTTTAACATATGACCTTTTGTCAGTGCTAACAAAATTATCTTGGTAGAACAATTTAGCCGCATTCAATATTGTTTGTCTTGTCTTTCTAGCCTCTTCATCTACAGGCGGCTCCATTTGTTCAAGCTTACTTATTGCTCTAACTACGCTAATTGTACTCTTCAATCTTTCTGTTACTACCTCTGGCGTTAATTCTGCTACGTATTTATTATGTGGGGCATATTGTTCCGCCGTTCGAGACAATAAACTTCCAGTATCAGTTTGTTCTACTTGTTCTTCTGTTTCTAGTGCAGGCATGTATTTATTGTATACTAAATTTCTTTATCCGTGCACTTTGGACAAGATAGACTTAAACTCCTATAATAAGAAAACTATGAAATTTATAATAACAGCAGGTGGCCAAGGTACAAAACTATGGCCTTATAGTACAGAAAGTACCCCCAAACAATTTCAAAAGATAGTAAAGGATGAATCGCTATTTTCTTATACCGTTAATGTACTTTTAAAGAGATACTCTCCTGAGGATATTTATGTATCAACAAAGAAAAGATATGTTGGTTATGGGGTAGCGCAGGCTCCTAGAATACCATTAAAAAACTACATTGTGGAACCTGATATACAAAATGGTAGAGGTCCTGGGGAAGGTCTAGTATTTCTAAAGATGTCTATGATGCATCCTAATGAACCTTTTATGTTAATCCAAGTAGACTGTTTTAGATTACCAGAAGATTCTTTTTTAAATATGATTGAAGAAGCGGAAAAGATTGTAACTAGAGATAGAAAGTTTATAACAGGCGGTATAAAAGCAGTATATCCAATCTTGGGGATAGACTACATTCGATTAGGTGATCGTATAGACACTAAATCCCCCTTAGATGTTTATGGGGTAGAGGAGTTTGTCGATAGAAGTGATGACTACTACAAAACCAAAGAATTAATAGAGAACTTTCATATCGTGACACATAGCAATCATACCTGTTGGTATCCCGAATTAATGTTAGAGGCTTATAAGAAATACAAACCAGAATGGTACGATGGCTTAATGGCAATAAAGGAGGCCATAGGTACCCCGGATGAAGAAGCAAAGATAGAAGAAATATATTCAAAGATGCCCAAAGGAAGTACGGAAGAAGTTACCCGTCATATATTTCCTGATAGTTACATAGTAGTATTACCTTTTAAATGGACGGATTTTGGTACTTGGGACTCTATATATGAGTTCTTTTCTAAAGGGGATCAACCATACATTGATGGAGAAAACATTGTGACGGTTGATACTACCAGATCCCTTATTAAGAGTAGTTCAAAAGAGAAGCTTATTGCCACATTGGGTATTGATAATCTAATTATCGTAGATACTGAGGATGTACTTTTAGTTCTTCCTCGAGATAAATCCGATGCTTTATCTAAGATACGAGAAGCTCTAAAAGAAAAAGGTTTATCACAATACCTATAATTCCATTTTGTTGGTAAAATACGAGTGTATTCGTGCTCCCGTAGTTAAATGGATAGAACAAGCCTCTCCTAAGGGCTAAATACAGGTTCGATTCCTGTCGGGGGCACCATGTATCGGGGTGTAGCTCAGCTGATAGAGTGCACGTTTCGGGTACGTGAGGCCGGCGGTTTAAGTCCGCCCACCCCGACCATTATTACTTAAACATCAAAATATCTGGCCTAAATAACATTAATATTCCTATAATTAACATAACAACGCCCCCAACTAAATGTGACAAATGTGTGTATTTAGATGAAATACCCACTGTTTCTAAAGTTACCATTGCAATAATAAATACAATTAAATCATCTAACATAAAGAATAAAATATAGAGAGAAAGGTATAGGTAATACCAAATACCTGAAACATTACTTGTAGAAAGTATTTGTGTGTATACTGCAGGTAATCCCGCAGAGCATAACAACTCCACAAAGTTAACCGTTACAGCAAGAATTACTATGCCTATCAAGGATAGTAGTAAGTTGTTTCGTTCAATAATATTTCTAATTCTTTGGAATATTTCTTTTCTATTTCCTTTTTCCGATACTTCACATCCTGTTTTATACTTTCTATACTCATCTAATGATTTCAATCCCATGTAGGCCGCTAAGAATCCAATAAATACCTTTAATGCTTGTGTGTATCCAATAAATAAAAATATATTTAACCAAGCACTTAAGAATAAGAAATATATGACACCTGATGTAAGAATAAAAGCAGCCCCTAATAGCCACATTTTCCTTTTGTTTTCTGTTCCCAGTAACATACTTATTAAGAATAAAAGCACCCACATAGCACAAGGATTAAACCCATCCAGTATTCCTATAACTACTGTCAGTAAGGGGAGTGAAAGCTTCTTTAAATCAATTATAGTTCCAAATACGGGTATGCTCATTGAACTACTACTTGTTTCAGAAACGTCTACAGATAAATGTTTTCTAACCAAGTTCTCAATAGTTTTACCTGTAGTATTATCGTCTTGGTACCCAATAACGACTTCGTTTCCCACAACTAAAAAGGGAACACTACTAGCATTTTGTTTCAACTTCCTTGCTACATCTTGGAATAGTTTTTGATTATCTTTGTTTCTTGACACTTCATATCTACTGACTTTAAATTCTGGATACTTAGATTCCAAAGAGCTCAAGAATATTTCTTCCTTAGCACAATGGGGACATGTATCTGAATAGAAAAACATTGTTTCCAAAGCATAGCTTCGAAAGAGTGCTAATGACAAGAACATGACAAATAGTGTTAGTAGTTTTTTCATAAGTCTTTGTATTTTTCTATCAATTCTCGTAATACCTTTTCTTCTACCTCTCCTGTAACCCTTTCTAATTCTTTATTATATTTATCTAAGAATATGAATGTGGGCATTTTCTCTATATCTATACCGTATGCTTTTATTTTTTCCTCATCTTCATCTATATCGTAATATTCTGCTTGTAACCAAGGTATATCTGCATGTATCTTTTTCCATCTTGGTTTCATTACCAAGCATCCTGGACACCATAGGGCTCCTATTTTGATAATCTTCATAACACCATTTTACTGTATTATTAATATATATGACACCTGATCAAAAGCAATTTGTCTATATACGAATATTATCTAATCTTTTAATCGTTCTGGGTTTTATCTTTGCCATCGTTGGTTTTGGTCCTATTATTTACGATAATGCGGACTACTATATAAAACAAGGTATTGGTAAGTTTTATATCTTAACTGGATTTACTAGAGAAGAAGATTTAAATATAGCAGAACCTAACAGTATATTTTCTTCTTTAATATCCACTAGAGCTATTACGTTAGAACCTGCAAATTTGGATTTTTCCTTGGTTATTGAAAAGATTGGATTAACAGCACCTGTTGTCGCTAACGTTCCTGTTTCCGATAAAAAAGCCTATATGAAAGCACTAAGAGATGGTGTTGCCCATGCATCTATATCTGAATATCCCTCTCAAGAACCGGGTAATACTTATATCTTTGCTCATTCCTCCTTTGATTTTAGATTATTAGGTAAATACTCACGGGCCTTTAATCTTATAGATAAGTTAAAAGTAGGGGATAGAATAAACATTTTTTATAATCACAAAGATTATGTATACAGTGTTATAAATTCCGAAGTGTTAAAGGGGTGGAATACCCAGCCTTTAGATAGGAAGGTGGTATCTCCTATACTTACTCTCCAATCCTGTTATCCTCCAGGAACCACATTTAATAGAATTGTGGTGACTGCAGAGCTTATAGACGTAAAAGACGCCCCTAACTAGATTATCTAATACTTACTGTATAAATATCTGGTTGCCCATTAGATTTAAATGATGTAAGTATGACAATCTTATCCCCACCTGGAGTAGAGTACACGTGTTCAGAGAACAATTTATTATTGTATATCTCCGTTTTATTCGTTCCATCTATCCTTATGAAAGAGATAATACCACTATGATCCTTTTCTACATTACCATCTACTAAAATCAAATGATAGCTATCTGTATACCAATTGATCTTTGGTTGAGGTTGATTTTTAGCAATACTAAACACGGTAGTTTCTACCTTTTCTCCTACAGGTAAGGGGTCTTCTAAATTGTATATTTTGTATACATACTCTGTGGCTGTCTGATCCACTTTTAAGAATTTCTTTTCATCTGGAGACCATACAATGTCTTTGGTACGAGATAATTCTTTCACACTATTGTCCACTTTGGCATTGTTTATGAAATTCTCTCTTTTCTTTAAGAAATCTTGCCTCCATTGTTCCTTGATAGTATCCGGTATATTTGTAGTGAATGCTGTGTTGGTTTGTAGATCTACTAAATACCAAACATTACTTTTCAGTTCTACTAATAGTTTTGTTTCGTCATACGACCACGCAATACTAATCCCATCCGAATATTTTATGGCACGAGTGTCCTTCAAAACGATGTTCGGATTACCACTAAAAAACCCACCAGATAGATTTACAACACTAACTCCTGGATTTGTCTCTTCTTTAGAAAAGTATGCCAATTTAGTCAATGATGGCGATACGCTGGGATTATATGCTCCTGTGTTAGTTAAAGGTTCTATTCTTGGGCTTTGTGTGATTAATATTGCTGTTATATCCGTTACTAATTCTTCAAATATTTCTATCTTTTTTTCCCAAGGAACAAATCCCTTTTTCAAAATTTTTAAGGTTTTAGTACCTGGTTCAATACCCGGTATGGAGTCATTGGTAGCTGTCATTAAAATACCGTCTAGATATACGCTGGCACCCTCTGGCATAGATTTAGCACTTACCATACCAGTTTTAGTTAAATCAAACTTTTTGTCCTTGAGTTTTTCTAGTCTGTATCCGTTTGTGTATAGGAATATTGCGGTGGTAACACCTAACATTAACATTAAAGTTATAAGCATTTGTAACCAACTATTGTTTTTCATAACACGATTGTAGCAGAATACGATGTGCGAGTTAAATTTATTCTTCCACGTTCACTATAAACCAGTCAAAGTCGATGTCTGTTGGAATACTATTAGATATACCTACTGTAAATCCTTTTCCTCTGTCCTTACTTTTAACATATATTGGAGTGTTCTTTGTATCTGTAGTAGCAGTAACAAATATCTTGGAACTATCCTTCACAACGTCTGTATCTATTATTACTTCTTGTGTACCGGCTTGAATTATCCCTTTACCGATCGTTCTAGATATACCCTTTACTAGGTATTCCTCTGTTATTACTCTTTTACTTCTTAAGTCTCCAGAGATTTCCATATTCCCATTAGTTAATACTCTGACCTTTCCATTTAGCATGTCTATGTTTCCAGAAAGGTTCTTTTGTATGTACAGAGTTTGGGCTTCACAAACCTCCTTGTTTATTCCACAATTAGGACCCGTTACTTGTATGGAGTTATCTAGAGAACTTATTTGTAATAACCCAATATTTAGGTCTTTTGTAATAGTTACATCTCCCAAAGTGGTATCTCCGGAGAATATGGTATCGGAGGTTATCGATAGTTTTTTATTTCCTTCCGCATCTATGATTATTCCAATACCTAATGCATTTATCATTTCTTTAAATTGATCTATGGTGTCTGTTATTTGTTTGTACATACTAGAGAGTAGAGAAGTATCCTCAGAATTGATTCCTAATAACTCATTTATTTTGGATACTTGTTTCTGTATCTCTTCTACTGTGGCTGTAGTTTGTTCTGATCCTGTTGTATATGCCTGGGATACTAGTACCATTACTTTATCTTTACCCCCAGTATTCCAATCTTCTAAAGCAGTACCTATAGCTTTCTCTCCTGCATGTGCCTTTCTACCAACCCCTGGTATGTCAGATGATGTAATGGAGTCTCCCGCATATATACGATCTGAAGTAGGATCTAGTTTAACAGGTACTCTACCGGTTAAAGCTAATGGTCTTCTATTCTCAGACTCAATACCAAATGTTTGTCCGGCTTTGGTGGATATTACACCGATTATCTTAGAGTCACCTGATACCATAGATTTAGTAAGTATAGGTACCCCATATTCGTCCATTTGACCTGTTACTGATACGATATCCCCTGGTTCTATAGATTGATCATTTACTGTATACCATTCGGCAAGGTCTGCTCCAAACACTACAACATCTAATCTCATTGTTTGGGTGGCCCCACTTAAGTTATATAGTCTAACAGTATTAGTATTAGGTTGTGTTATTTCATAACCAGTACCTGTTGTGCCCCAATGGATACCTACTTTATATAAGGTAGGTGAGTAGGACCTATCTGTCGTAGTTAATATCGCTCTATATTGTATATAGTCGTTAGAGGTGGAAGTTATATTAGAGTTACCATTTATAGTTATTAAACTCTCTGCTTGTACACTATCAATATGTACCACTTGTCCTGATGCGGCTGTTCCAGTAACTCTTACTTTTGTTATAACATCTCTGGTACTCTCATCGATATCAGAAATATCCCAGTATACCTTTTGCCATGTATTAGCCGCTTTTATATAGAAAGTCTGTTCATTTTCTGTAGCAGCACTTTCTCCTATACCTAATTTCACAGTGTTACCTCCAGATGAGGAATATACCCACATGCTTATAATATCCATTCCAGATATATCTGTCGCTCCTATTGTGGTTTCAACATACCCACTTGGATCAGTACCACTCTGTGTAGTTGTAAATTTGGTTATATTACCTGCGGTAGTGTCTTCATCCTCAAAGAAATTTTCGTTACGAGCTACTGTGCCATCTGCGACTGTAGCTGTTGTTCCCGTCCAGTTTGTATGTGTATCTGCATTATCTAATACTTTTATATTTGTGTTTGTAACTACGGGTTTCCACCCTTCCCAGGA
>Ga0172368_10002624_pt1 | contig 22616 bp, 17 predicted proteins | sample Lak11m_FD_114540 | JGI IMG/M metagenome (GOLD analysis project Ga0172368, IMG submission 114540) | Freshwater microbial communities from Kabuno Bay, South-Kivu, Congo - kab_022012_11m | ecosystem: Environmental > Aquatic > Freshwater > Lake | place: Democratic Republic of the Congo: South-Kivu...
CCCAATTCATGTGAGAGTGTGCTCATGCTGCCAATGTCGTCTGTGTAACTCATCAAAATAAATGGATGTGTATCCTGTGGAACACGGGTCGAGAACGCGCCCTGGCGTTTTCCCGCATTCGGCGACCAATCGACCCAACGGTCTTTCAGACAGCCCTTGCGCATCACGCGGACGTATTCATCGCCCATTGGCGCGAGTCCTTCGCAGATATGGTCAACTGCTTTTTCGAAAGGGACATTATGTTTCTTGGTAGTAAGTGGCGCCCAGACGTCATACGGGTGAAGCGTTTTCACGCCCAATGCCTTGCGGCGAATTTTCCAATATTTGTGCCAGAGTGGCAGGTTCTTATTGAAGATGTTGAGCAGGTTATGGAACATTTCCACGGGGACATCGCCGTTGAAAAGTGTGGATTCGAGCGATGAGTTAAATTTCCGCACGCGCATGTTGAAGACGTTTTGTTTAATGGACGTTGTCAGGTTGCTGGCAAGAGTATTTTTATGCTCGAGGTACTGGTCGTTGTAGTTTTCCCATGCGGTCTGACGCGCCTTGCGGTCTGGGCCGTTGAGGATGGCGTCAAAGGTGCTTTGGGTCAGGTCAACTTTTTTGCCTTTGCTGTTTCGGGCAGGCTTGAACTTGAAATCGGCATTTGCCAGCATGTTGGTTGTGTTGCGGGTATTGCTGAATGGGTCGCGCAACATGCCCAGGATTTCCTCCACTTCAGCATTGCGGACATGCGCCTGCTTGCGGAAGAGGTCGTTGAAATACTGTCCGTACAATTTCATGCGCAGGTCGTCTTTGAGCCAGTTTCGCAACTTGGTTTCGCCAATGGCAAGCAGTTCAGGGTCAACAAAGGATACTGCCGCGCCGACCTGCGCCAGCGCGCTCATGGCTTTGCCATTCATGGCGCCGCCTTTTTGGTCGGCGGTATTCACCGCGCTGGACATGGTGGCGTAGACTTGTATTTTTGCGGCGCGCTGTGAAATGGCCTCGATGGCGTCCATTGCTTCAATAAATATATCGAGGCTGTCGGCGAGGTGTCCCTGAACTTTTTTGAGGGGCGGAAGGCTTTCAAGCAGCTTCTTTATTTCTGCGTCAAATGCCTTGGGGGATGAAAAAACACTTTCAGCATTCCAGGTTTGATTCTTTTTGATTTTGCTGCGGAGGAGAGGAGTGGGCATGATTTGTTTTCCTTTCGAATTTGGTCACGTATCAGGCTTAAGGGACGGGGCTTGCCCGCTAAATATAACAGGATTTAACTTTGAGAACAGAAACACGCAATGCCTCGCATGGGCTTTTTTCGAATTGCTGATTAACTCTCCGTAGCAGCGACCAGCACTGGCCAAGGAAACGCTCCGTCTGGTTGTCTGGATGACTGCCTTTGGGAAGAATCCAGCCAATATTCACACTAAAAGACTTGTATTTTCGTATCAAAATTACCGCCCTATTTGGCTCTTGTAACCGCTTTTGAAACGTGTTATATTATCGCCACTTTCCGGGAGACACCACCGGAAACTTTTTAATCACTTGCATCTCTGACACAGAGGTGCAAAATTCTATTAGCAGGAAAATATCATGACAACCAATTTCCTTACCAAAGAGGGTTTTCAGAAACTTCAAGAGGAACTGGATCATTTACGCACCACCAAGCGACAGGAAGTGGCAGCGCGTTTGCACGAGGCCATGGAAGGTGGGGAATTGATCGAGAACGCTGAATATGAAGCCGCCAAGAATGAACAGGCCTTTGTTGAGGGGCGCATTCAGGAACTGGACCTTTTACTTGCCACAGCCCATATTATTGAAGATAATGGCAAACCCAAAAAGCATGATGCGATTCAAATCGGTTCTAAGGTGACCATTAAAGAAGGAAACTTTGAGGCTGAGTCTTTTGTGATCGTCGGCGCGGCGGAAGCCAACCCACGCGAGGGCAAGATCTCGAACGAGTCGCCGATCGGCAAGGCTATTTTGGGGCGCAAAATGGGTGAGACCGTGAAAGTGGAAACACCTGGCGGCACCTACAACGTGAAGATCGTCAAAGTCGGCTAGTTTTTCAGGCGCGACCAATTTGCCCCGCGTCCACACAACGCGGGGCTTTTTTTAAGCCACATCAGGAAGAATAAATATCATGTCTGAATACACCACGCTCGAAAAAATCCGCTTGCAGAAAATCGAAGAACTCCGCGCCGAGGGGGTCGACCCATATCCCACGCGCGCCGAGCGAACGCACACCAGCGCGCAAATTCTCGCGCAGTTTGAAGCTGCTGAGGCAGGCGCAGCGCCTGATTCAACTCCTGAAGTGAAGGCTACGCTTGCTGGTCGTATCCGCGCCAGCCGCGCCATGGGCAAGGTGTCGTTTGCCCACATCGAAGACCGCGACGGCAAGATTCAATTGTTTTTTCGCGCCAATGAACTGGGCAAAGAGCGGCTGGATTTCTTCAACAAGATGTTCGACCTCGGCGATTTTATTCAGGCGACCGGAGTCATGTTCCGCACGAAGACTGGCGAGATCACGCTTCATGTCCTCGACTTCAAGCTGCTCGCCAAATCTGTGACACCTCTACCCGCTGACAAAGATGTGGCCCAGGAAGACGGCACGGTCATCCGTTACGCCGCGCTCGAGGCACCTGAAATTCGCGCGCGCCAGCGTTATGCAGACTTGGCAGTCAACCCGGATGTGCGCGAAACTTTCCGCAAGCGTGCTGGGCTGATCAAAGCGCTGCGAACCTTCCTTGACGAGCATGACTTCCTCGAAGTTGAAACTCCCATCCTGCAGCCTTTATACGGCGGTGCGGCAGCGCGCCCATTTGTGACGCATCACAACGAACTCGAGCAGGATATGTATTTGCGGATTTCGTTTGAGTTGTATCTCAAACGATTACTGGTTGGCAACATTGAACGAGTCTATGAGATTGGGCGCGACTTCCGCAACGAAGGTGTTTCGTTCAAGCACAACCCTGAATTCACACAGTTGGAGTTTTACTGGGCTTATGCCGATTACCTGCAAGTAATGGAATTGACCGAGCAAATGGTCGCTTATGCCGCCGAGAAAGTGGCAGGTTCTACAAAAATTATATTTGGCGAACACGAATTGGAATTCAAGCCGCCGTGGAAACGCGTGGAAATGCGGCAGGGTATCCTTGAAGCGAGCGGCATTGACATTGCCGAGCACAAGACTGCTGAAGACCTGCTCAAAGCCATTCGTGCCAAACATGGCAACAAGTCACCGGACCCTAAAGCTACGCGCGGCAAGATGATCGACTTTCTGCTCGGGGAGTTCCTTGAGCCGACGCTCATCCAGCCGACCTTCCTTTACAACTACCCGCGGGATATTTCGCCGCTGGCAAAATCCATGCCGGGCGATCCGCTCACTGTGGAACGGTTTGAGGGATATGTGGCAGGCTTTGAACTGTGCAATGCCTTCACCGAGTTGAACGATCCACTCGACCAGGAACAACGCTTCATTGAAATGGGACGCGATTACAATGATGATGAAGAAGAGAAGCATCCGATGGATGAAGATTATCTGCGCGCCATGCGCTACGGAATGCCGCCTAATGGGGGCTTTGGCATGGGCGTGGATCGCCTTGCCATGCTGTTGACGAATAAACATTCCATCCGCGAGGTGCTGCTCTTCCCAGCCTTGCGCAAGGAAGAGTTTGGGTCTTAAATTTTATAAGAAGATTTCGGGGAACAAAAAACTGGCACAGCCTCGGCTGTGCCAGTTTTTTGTTGTATTTGACCTTTTACCTGCGTGCAAAAACTACAGCATTTGCCCCGTTTGAGGAGGTGATGACCAGCAAGTTGCCTTCAATTTTAAAGGCCGCTGAATTGGCGAACAATTGGAATATGGCGCTTTCCTGCTGCATGAGGGGTTCCTCGCAAGCCATTTCGGTTGATGCAAGCGCCCCAAAGGAGATTCTGCCATTGCCGGCTGTGTAGTCAGAGCCAAAACTGTTGCAGCCAACACTGCCGTTGACGGTTCCGTTTTTGCCAAAGGTCAGAGATGTCTCGATGGCTGGCATGGCAGGCGCCGGGTTGGCAATTGACCCGTACGAAACGAGTCGCCAATCTCCGGCCAAGACATCCACTGATTTATCAGAGCAGGCAGCCAGTATTGATCCTGCAATGATGAAGAGGGCGGCGTAAAGTAAAAAGGATTTTTTCATATTTGTCTCCAGTATGTAGCTTCAAGGGTACTGACGCTGACTGGCAAAAAAAGTTCCAAACAGGCGGCTTGAAGTTGGGGAATTGACCACATAAATAATTCACACGATTTTTATTTTTAATTAACCATGCCTTTACTCATAATGCCTCCTTCCTTTGATAACATCCTCGCAAACAAGAGTAGTTTTAATCAAGTCGGGTCGAATCGGCGCAAAACTAAAGCATTCTTCAATGCTGCAGAGCTTGTGCAGGCACGCCATTTTGCCATGATCTGAAATTTGACTTTATTTTTCATCCGTCAAGAGGTTGAAACCATTAATGCAATCGATCCAGACTACAAAACGCAGCTCAGCGAAGGTAAATATGCGGAAATTGATTATTAATCATTTCTGGCTGGCTTTGGCTGGATTGGCTGTGATCGGTACGGCAGGGTGGGTTATTGCCAGGTCAAATATCAACGAGGTTCAAGTCTCTGAAATAAAAGAATTAATTGAAACAGCCGAGACTGCGTCAACGGTGGTGACTGCCGAAGAGGTAAGAACATTAACAGGGTCACAGGCAGATCTTGAAAACCCCGCGTATCTGTCCATAAAAGATCACCTGACAGACCTGGACACGGCAAGTGATTATTCCAATTACTTCTATTTATTGGGCATGTCCGGGAACCAGGTCATTTACCTTTCAGATTCAGCTTCGACGGAATCGAGTTTGCATAACCAGCCGGGGCAGGTTTATCAGGATATCGGCGGCGCGGTTCGGCAAGTCTTTGTGGATGGAGAGGCGGTTTCAACCAGCTTCCACAATGTCAGTTTAGGCGGGGGGATATCGGTATTGGCGCCAATAAAGGATTTGAAAGACGGTCGTGTGCTTGCTGTTTTTGGATTCAATGTTTCGCAGGAGCAATGGCGCGCAAGAATCTCAGACCCTCAACGCGAACCCATCCTGGTTGCGTTCTTCACTTCGTTGATCTATTTGAGCTTCATTGCATATAGCGCCTGGTCGCAGAAAACCCAAATAGAACTGAAACAGGAAATTGAAGCGCGTGTGGAAAGCGACGATGCGCGGCAGAGGCAGTTTTCAGAGAATCCCGGCGTGATGTTGTTGATCGACCCGGTTGACGGGATTATTCTGAATGCCAACCAATCTGCGCTGAATTTCTATAAATACACGCCTGAGACGTTACTAAAAATGTCGTTCTTTGAATTGAATACACCGCCAAGGGAACGCATCCAGCAGGAAATGTCCTCGGTTGAAAAAAATGCAGGCGCAATTTTTGCAGGCAGCCATATTCTTGCAGACGGTTCTCTGCGGGATGTGGAAATTAAACTGAGTCTCATTTACATTGGCGGACGCAAGGCCATGCATGTTAATGTAAATGATATTACCGAACGTAAGCGAACTGAAGAATCTCTGCGTGAGAGTCAGTCTTCGCTACAGGCTGTCATGCAGTCCACGGCTGACGGGCTTCTGGTTGTCAACAATGAGAACAAGGTTACTTTTATTACTGATCTTATTGAATTAAAAAAGGCGGAAGCGGAAGTGCGCGAGAGTGAAGCTCGCTTCCGCAGTTTGTTTGATGATTCTCCGATCTCTCTCTGGGAAGAGGATTTTTCAGAGGTAAAACAACGCCTCAATGACTTGCGCGCAGCCGGGGTGGCAGATTTCGATGCCTATCTTCGTGAGCATCCCGAAGTTGTGGCAGAGTGTGTTTCGTTGGTAAAGGTGCTGGATGTCAATAAAGCAACATTGAAATTATACGGTGCCCTCACAAAGGAAGACCTAATTAAGAGCCTGTCTGCCAGCCTTCCAGAAACAGCAAACGAATTCTTTCGCAAGGAATTGGTGCATATCGCAATGGGATTTCTGCATTTCGAGATGGAGATGGTCGCGCAGACTCTGGATGGGAGAATCATCACCGTCAACTTGAATTGGGCAGCCGTTTCCGGATATGAAAACGACCTTTCCAAAGTGATCGTCTCGATCATTGACATTACCGAGAAAAAACAGGCAGAAGATGAACTGCTTGACATCAATCGCCAGCTTGAAGAATTGATCATCCGCGCCAATACTTTCGCGGCAGAAGCCGAAATGGCAAATATCGCCAAAAGCGAGTTTCTTGCGAACATGAGTCACGAGATTCGCACGCCCATGAACGGCGTGATCGGAATGACCGGGTTATTGCTTGATACCGACCTGACGACTGAACAACGCGAATACGCCAGCATCATCCGCTCAAGTGGAGAGTCGCTCCTGTCTGTGATCAACGATATCTTGGATTTTTCCAAGGTAGAAGCGCGCAAGCTCGAGCTTGAATTATTGGATTTCGATTTGAAAGATGTAATGAAGGACACGGTCGGGATCTTCGCGTTGCAGGTTCAGGAAAAAGGAATGCAATTATCCTTAACCATTGAGCCGGATGTAACTTGCCTGTTGCGCGGCGATCCGGGACGGCTGCGTCAGATCATTGTCAATTTGATCGGAAACGCGGTCAAGTTCACTCCGCAAGGGGCTGTTTCAGTCCAGGTCAAAAAGGAGGCGGAAACTGAAAAGGAAACTACCCTGCGTTTTTTGATCAGGGATAGCGGGATCGGCATTCCCCCCAATCGGATTTCCAGCCTCTTTACTCCGTTCACACAAGTCGATAGTTCTGCCACGCGCAGGTATGGAGGAACGGGACTTGGACTGGCAATAACAAAGCAACTGGCTGAACTGATGAACGGGAGTGTTGGGGTTGAGAGCACGGTAGGGCAAGGCTCAACCTTTTGGTTCACTGCTGTGTTTGGCAGGCAAATGGAGCGAACATTCTTGAATAACAATGATGGTTTGAATTTTGCTTTACCAAAACCGGGGATTGATGAAGCGGCGGCGGTGCTGGAAAATAAAACTCGCGACCTGACTCAGCCCGAGCTGACACCTAAAAATATGCATCTTCTACTCGTTGAAGATAATCAAACAAACCAGAAAGTTGCTCTTTCGATTTTGAAAAAACTCGGATACAGCGCCGATGCTGTTGCCAACGGAATCGAGGCGCTGGAAACTCTACAGAAGATACCCTATGACCTGGTGTTGATGGATTGTCAGATGCCGGAAATGGATGGCTTCACAGCTACGGCAAAAATCAGGGCCTCCGATTCCGCCGTGCTTAATCCCCGCGTCCCGGTCATCGCCATGACTGCCCATGCAATGAAGGGCGATCGCGAACGCTGCTTGGCCGCCGGCATGGATGATCACCTTGCCAAACCGATCGCGCCGGCTGCCCTGGCGGAAAAGATAGCACAGTGGCTTCACGGATCGCCGAAAGTTTGCGAGATTGAAAGTTATCCTGATCATCAGGTCCTCACGAAAAAAACTGCTCCGCCAGAGATGCAGGTCATTAATTCAGATGAAAGAAATACTGAAAGAGTTGATATTTTTAACGAAGCCGATCTATTGAAAAGATTGATGGGCGACAGGGAACTGGCAAAGACCATAGTCGGCGCATTTCTTGATGAAATTCCCCATCAAATTGATGGGTTGAAGCGCGAGGTCGCAAATGGAAACTCGGCCAATGCCAGAATACTAGCGCATACCATACGGGGGGCATCCGCCAACCTCGCGGCAGAAGCCTTGCGTCAGGTAGCGCACGAAGTTGAAGTCATGGCTGTCAGAGGAGACCTGGATGGATTGACCAATATGATACCGATGATCGAAACGCAATTTGATCTGTTCGAAGAAACGATCAAAAAATCATTACTGCTTGCCAATTCACTAGAAGGAGTTAACCAATGAAAAGTTTGATAGTGGAAGATGATTTCACCACAAGATTATTGATGCAAAAGTTTTTGGCGCCTTATGGCGAAAGCCATGTGGCGATTAATGGCGAGGAGGCGATTGCTGCTTTTACGAGTGCCATTAATTCAGTGGACCCTTATCAATTGATCTGCCTCGACATCATGATGCCTGAGATGAACGGGCACGCAGTTCTTCAGGAGATCAGAGCTATCGAGGAAAGCAGGAAAATCTTGCTTGGGGATGGCGCCAAGGTCATCATGACGACGGCTCTAGGTGATATGGATAATAAACTTGCGGCTGTCAATGAATTTTGCGACGCCTATCTGGTTAAGCCAATCGACCGAAAAAAACTTCTTGATTTAATTCAATCATTCGGTTTGATCAGCATATAAGGTTCATGTATGGATAGAAACATTCATCAGGTTTTGGTTATTGACGACTCACCGATAGACCGGCTGATGTTGTCTTCTATCCTGCAAAAGGACGGCTATCACCCGGTCATCGCTTCAAACGGTTTGGAAGGTCTACAAAAAGCGAGAGAATGTCACCCGGACATTATCCTTTTGGATGTACTCATGCCGGGTGAAAACGGATTTGAAACCTGCTCGAAATTAAAGCTTGACCCGCTCACCAACCCGATCCCGGTGATCTTCCTTTCGAGCGAGAATGATAAGGAAAGCCGAATCTCCGGCTTGACCGGCGGCGGCGTGGATTACATCACCAAGCCATTTGAAACCGGGGAAGTGCTGGCGCGCCTGCGGATTCATTTGCGCATTCGGCAGGCATTCAAGGCGCTGATAGAACAGCAGAAACACCAGCTTTCTCAATTGACGAATGCGCAGCAGGCGATCCTCATACGTCCGGAAGAAATGCCCGAAGCAAAATTTGCAGTTCATTACCGCCCACTACATGCCGCAGGTGGAGATTTTTACGATGTCCTCCCGCTCGGGGATGGCATTGATGGGTTTTTCAGTGCAGACATCAGCGGGCATGACCTCGGCGCGGCGTTTGTGACATCTGCGTTAAAGGTGCTGCTCCGCCAAAACTTTAATTCCCTTTATACGCCGCAGGAGATCATGGTCTTGCTCAACAGCGTACTTTTGCCGGTCTTGAATGAAGGCGTCTTATTAAGCGCCTGTTGTGTAAGACTAAATCGCCGCTCCGAGCGCCTGACTGTGGTTGATGCCGGGCATCCGCCCATTTTGCTTCTGGATTCAAAGGGGGCGGCAAGTTATATCCCTGCCAAAGGTGATTTGCTCGGAGCATTCGAGACCCCATACTTTGAAGGCGTGGAAGTTAAGGTTGCAAAAGGCGATCGGTTTTTCCTCTACTCCGACGGATTGATCGAAAACTATCATGGAAAAAACGTTTCGCGCAAGGAAGGCTCGAGGCATCTGGAAGAAGCATTGGCATCGCGGCGCGACCTGCCTTTGCCGGAAATGGTGGAGGAGGCGGTTCAATCCATTTGCGGATCACATGAAAACCCCGGGGATGATATTTTGCTTTTGGGGGTAGAGGTATAAGCATGAATAATATTCAAATCAAAACCTGGAATGTCTTTGCCAGCCTGGAAAATGTGGATCTTATTTGCGCGGAGATATCCGCGTGGATGATGGAACTTAATTTGTCCGGGCATATTTTTGCACTCGGACTTTTAGTTCGTGAAGCGCTGAACAACGCCATTATTCATGGCAGTTTAATGAACCCCAATAAAAAGGTGTTCGTTGAGTTGCGGTGCGACAAGAATGCTCTGTGTTTTAAAGTTAGCGACGATGGATCTGGTTTTGATTGGCAGACTACGCTAAAAAGAATCGTTGACGAGAATAGAGAGAGCGGACGTGGATTAAAGCTCTACCAGCTATACGCCGATCAGGTTGAATTCAATGAACGCGGCAATCAGGTCACCCTGACCCGATTGTTTAAAAACGGAATCTCACCCGAAGAAAATTAAGAGAAGGAAGGTAAACATGCAATCAGAATCAAACAACCAAAATGAACAAGACCCAATCATCCGATTCTACAAGCCTGAGGGGGATATCACCGCTTCCAGCTCCCCCTTGATCCGCATTGAGCTGAAAAATTTGATCGCGGAGGGCGTTCGTGATCTCGTCATAGACATGGTCAATACCCGGGTGGTTGATTCAAGCGGAATTGGCCTGCTGGTGGCGACTCATAATTCACTCCAACGCTTGAACGGAAAACTTACGGTCAAGAATGTGTCACAGGAGCTGCTGGAACTGTTGAAGGCATTCAGACTGGATAAACATTTTACGGTGACCAGCGACCCCAGATTAGGGTAGACGGCAAGGAGATGTGAGCCCCATGCTTGATTTGGATGATGCATTTATTAAAGAATACCTCGCTGAGTCTCGCGAGCACCTTGCAGATATTGAAAACGACCTGCTTGAAATCGAATCTGCCGGAACGAACATTGATGATAACCTGGTCAATAAGGTTTTTCGCGCGGCGCATTCGATCAAGGGCGGTGCTGGATTCTTCAACCTGCACAAGATACAGGAATTGGCGCATCGCACAGAAAACGCGCTGGACATGATTCGGTCCGGTGAGATGACGCCTGCGCCGGATGTGATCAATGTTTTGTTGCTGGCATTTGACCGCCTGCGCGAGCTTCTCAACAATTATCAGACCAGTCATCTGGCAGACACAACCGAGATTCTGGTTGCTTTGTCCGGGATGGTTTCTGCAAATTTGCCTCCTGCCAAAAAAGATTCGCTGGTACGGACGGTGAAGGTCACCGCGCCCGGTGTGAAATCCGAGTTTAATATCCCGGAGTTTGATTTAGATCACGCAAAAAATGGCGAGCATTATTTGTACCTGATCGAATATGACATGATCGACGATGTTCAGAGGAAGGGCAAGCGCCCGCTGGATGTGTTGTACCTGTTGAGCAATTCGGGTACGATCATCGAAGCGATGTTTGAGCTGGAGGAGGCGGGCACGCTTGACGATGAACCTTCGGACCGCCTGCCTTTTGTAGTGCTGTTTTCCACCGAACTGGCTCCGCAGATGGCGGATGTGATTTTTGACCTGCCAGCCAGCCAGGTGCATGTGATCTACTCTCCGCCGGCTGTGGAAACTCCCCGGATACCGGAACCAACTGTCGGTTATGAAAGACCGCTTGAAGTTGTCGAATCTGTTCCGCTGGAAGAGGTCAGTCAGGCGCAATCCTATTCTTCGCCTTCGTTGTCTGCGGCTGTTTCAGAGACTGCCCCGGCGCACGTTGGAATGGAATCTACTTTGCGTGTGGATGTGAGCGTGCTGGAGTCTTTGATGAATCTGGCGGGCGAGCTTGTGCTTAGCCGCAATCAATTGCTGGATGCGATGGCGAGCGGCGATGAGCACACCATGCAGATCGGAGCGCAGCGCATTAATCTGGTGACTTCTGAACTTCAGGAAAATATCATGCTGACGAGGATGCAGCCTGTCAGTAATATTTTCAATAAATTTCCGCGCGTCGTACGTGACCTTTCGAAGGACCTTGGCAAGGAGATTCGCCTTGACATTTCAGGTCGTGAAGTTGAGATGGACAAGACCATCATTGAGGGCTTGAATGAGCCGATGACTCACATGGTTCGCAACGCTGTCGATCACGGAATTGAAAGCGCAGATGTGCGTACGCGAGCAGGCAAGCCGCCCTTTGGAACAATCGGCTTGAAAGCCTATCATGAGGCAGGTCAGGTTGTGGTAGAGATTCATGATGATGGCAAGGGGATTGATCCCGCAAAAGTTGCCGCATCGGCGCTTGCGAAGGGATTGATCACGCAGGAACAACTTAGGGGCATGTCTGCCAAGGAAATGACGGCGCTAATCTTTCTGCCGGGTTTGTCTACGGCTGAGAAAGTCAGCGACGTTTCAGGTCGCGGGGTTGGCATGGACGTGGTCAAGACCAATCTTGACAAGCTGGGCGGTAAGGTCGAGATCGACTCTGTCCCGGGCAAGGGCACGAATATCACCATACGTCTGCCGTTGACGCTGGCGATTATTCCTTCGTTGCTGCTTTCAGTGAATGGGGAGCGTTTCGCCATACCGCAGGTGCATGTCAGTGAATTGATCCACATTTCCGCCGAGCAGATTCAGAAGCGGATCGAGGTGGTTGGGAATTCGGAAGTGTTGATGCTGAGAGGCGCGCTGATTCCGTTGGTGCGGTTGAGCGATGTCCTAGGTATCGAAAAACAAATCGAAGATCCGCAAGTCGGCGAACTTACTCCCGACCAGCGTGCCAGGATCGCAGACCGCCGCTCTCCGCACTATGATTTTGACAGCGCAGAACCCACCGCCGAGAAATCTGTGGATGCGAAGGGCAAACGCGAGCGTTCAGCCATCGAGCGCCGTTACCATGCTTCAAGCAACCTCAATATTGTGGTCATTACCACCGGCACTCTGCAATATGGACTGGTCGTTGATGAACTTCACGATACCGTTGAAATTGTGGTCAAGCCGCTTGGACGTCACTTCAAAGGGCTGCGCGAGTATGCCGGCGCGACCATTTTGGGGGATGGGAATGTGGCGCTGATTCTGGATGCATCGGGCATTGCGGCGAAGAAAGTTCTGGTCTCAATGGCTGGCAGCCGCCGCGCCCAGGTTTTGAGCGCAGAGACTGTCCGTGAGGGAGCCAGAGATAGACATTCCCTGCTCACGTTCCGTAATGCGCCGGGTGAGTTTTGTGCCATTCCAATGGACCTGGTTGTACGCGTTCTTCAGGTAGAGGGTGACCAGATCGAATGGGTTGGTGGGCGGCGAACGATGCAATACCGCGATGTTTCGCTGCCTTTGGTAACGCTCAAAGATACGGCGCAAGTTGCCGAGCTCCACTCTGAGCAGGAAAAAGCGGTTGTGATCTTTAATGTTTATGGCCATGAAGTCGGCTTGCTGGCTGGTATGCCCGTCGAAGTTTTGGAGACAACATCTTTAATAGACCGGGAAACCCTGCGCCAGAAAGGGGTGTATGGATCAGCCATACTTGAAGGGAATACGACCCTCATCCTTGATGTATTTGAAATGGTGGCGGCATCTCACCCGGATTGGGTGGCGGAAGCGGAACAGGCTGCCGAGAAGTCGATCGCCGGCGGAGATGTGATTCTTCTGGCTGAGGATTCGGATTTCTTTCGCGGTCAGGTGCGGCGCTACCTCGAAGGTGACGGCTATTTTGTCATCTCTGCTGTGGATGGTCAGGAAGCCTGGGAATTGCTTGAGGTAAATGCCAGCAAGATAAAACTGGTGGTGACAGATATTGAAATGCCGCGTCTGGATGGTCTGGGACTGACTCGCGCCATCCGCGCCGACCAGCGCTATAACAAACTCCCGATCATCGCGCTGAGCTCATTGGCTGGCGAGGAAGATACCGCGCGCGGGCTGGCGGCGGGAGTAACTGAATATCAAGTGAAACTTGATCGTGAAAAACTTTTAGTAGGTGTTAAAAACCTGCTCCACTCAGATGAAGGCCGGGATTAATCCCGCCAGATTTCAATTCGAGGAGAATTACCCATGCAAAAACTTGCCAAAGAATACCGTATCAATGACACTAACCTAAGCCTGAGAAAAGATTTCATACGCTTCGGACAAGCAGATATCCGCATTTTGGGGCAGCTTGCTGGCTGGGCTGAGCGTGTGGCTGACACGATCGCCAAAGAGTTTTACGATCATCAATTTATGTTTGCGCCGACCCTGGCGTTTTTTGAGGCGTATGCCCGGAAAAAGAACATTCCGCTGGCGCAGCTGCGCCAGCGGTTGGAAAAATCACAGGCGGGGTACTTCCGTCAAATTTTTCAGGAAGCCGCCACAGGTCAGTATGGAACCGATTATTTTGAAAAACGCCTCTACGTGGGGAAACTGCATAACGTCATAAACCTACCGCTTAAATGGTATATCGGCAGTTACAGCGTATATCAGGATTTGACGCGCAAGTACCTGATGAAGTCCTACTTCTTCCGTCCGGGTTTCCGCGCCAGCGCTGAACGGGCGATTTTTACCATATTTAACTATGACATGCAGGCGGTGGCGGATTCTTTCTTCTACGACTACCTGCAATCCATCAGCATGGATCTGGGCTCGATACCAATCAGCAACGCCAGCCATGACCTTTCGGAATATTATGAACCGCTGAAAGAAACCCTGCGCGGAGTCCTCGTTTTGGTGACGGATAGCGCAAAGTCGATCAGCGCGTTTTCGGAGCAGCTTTCTTCAAAGACAAATATCGTTGCCACCGCCGCGGAAGAACTGAGCGCAAATACTGCTTCTGTGGCTGATGGGATGGAGCAGGCGAATTCCAATCTTCATGCGGTTGCTGTAGCCGTCGAAGAGATGACTGCAACGGCGGGCGAAATCGCAAATAATTCGGAGAAAGCACACGCCACCACAGAGCGGGCTGCGCGGCAGGTGGATCAATTCTCAATGGTCATGAACGGGCTGGGGCAGTCGGCGCAGGAGATCGGCAAGGTGACGGAAACGATCACGCGCATATCAGCCCAGACCAACCTGTTGGCGCTCAACGCCACCATCGAAGCGGCGCGGGCAGGAGCGGCTGGCAAGGGCTTTGCAGTGGTTGCGAGCGAAATTAAGGAACTCGCCAAGCAAACCGCCGAGGCGACCCAGGTTATCAAGGAAAAGATCAACACCATTCAAGGATCAACTGCCGAGGCCGTGGCAGATATCGACAAGATCGTGCAGGTTATTCGTGATGTCAATGAAATCGTCATGAGCATTGCCGCCGCCATTCAAGAGCAATCCACGGTGAATCAAGACATTGCCGGCAACATCGCGCATACTTCCAATGGGGTACGGGATGCGAGCACACGGGTGGCTGAGACTGCGATCGTCACGGGCAGCATTGCGAAAGAGATGTCTGAACTGAGCGGAACCGCTTCATTCGGCGCTGACGGTGGGAAGGATTCCATTTCAGTCGCTTCCCTGACAGAGATGGCGCAGGCTCTTCAAGAGGTCTGTACTCAATTCAAACTGCATGAAAACACAAGGAACGACCTGCTGGCTGAAATTGATACCTTCAAGCAGGCGCATATGAACTGGGTTAAGAAAGTTGAAACTATGCAGCAAGGCGGCGCGACGCTTAGCATGAATGACATCCCAGCCCATACAGGTTGTTCCTTTGGCCGCTGGTATTACGGCGCCGGCATGGGAAGGTTTGGCCAGCACCGGGAATTCATCATGGTTGAAGCCCCGCATAAAAAATTCCATGAATTGTTGAAGGAATATGTTGAGGCATTTACAAGCCACGGCGCGGGGCGGGCGCAGGCGGTATTTGACCAGTTGAAATCTGTCTCCCTGAATATTGTCACTGATCTTGATCAGTTGAAAAAGATAGTCTGACCCGCTTTGATGTCTATATGCATTGAGCAACAAGGAGCGTAAAAATGAATATTTTGAATAATTTGAAAATAGGTCGAAGGCTACTGGTGGGGTTCGGCGCGGTGATATTGATGATGGTTGCAGCGACCGGCATCGGAATTTGGAGCATTAATTCAATTGATGCCGCCCTGGAAGACATACTCTTTCAGACAGAACAAATCGATCATGTTAATAGCGTGGCTGAGAATTTGCAGGGAGTCTATCAGCATATTGCCCTTATGATATTGGAAACCGACTCTGCCGGACAGGTCGCTGCGCTTGAGGATTTGCAAACTCACCGGACAGCCTATCTTGAAGCATTGGACTGGTTTCAAAATAATACCGACACTCAAGAAGAAGAGGTTCTCTTAAAAACCCTCAATGATGTGCTGGCTTCAAATCGCGAGGTCAATAACAGAGTGCTTGACCTGTTGGCGTCCGGAAAAAGCATCGAAGCCAAGAAACTTTACCTGACCGAAGCTTTGGATGGCGTTCCTCCCATGGAAAAAGCGCTTAATGACTTGGTCGTTTCTGTGGAAAGTGAAATGGTTGTATTTCAAAAATCTGCGCAAGACCTGACAACAAGAATGAATATTATCCTTTCAGCGTTTGCTGTGGCAGCATTTTTAGTTGCCATATTTATGATAACTGCGATCACGAATAGCATTACCAATCCAATTAAAAACTCTTTGTCCTACCTCACTGAAATGTCCAGAGGCGATTTCTCGATAATTCCAGCTAAGGATTTTGTCGAGCGCAAGGATGAGATGGGAGATATTGGCAGAGCCATTTTAGTCCTGCTTGGCAGTTTGAAAAATTCAATCGGACAGGTCCGTGACGGTGTCGGTACGATCGCATCCGCCTCTACGGAATTATCTGCCATTTCATCCCAAATGACTTCCTCCGCTTCCGAAGCATCCGCCCGATCAAACGGAGTCGCCTCCGCCGCCGAAGAATTGAGCGCAAACACATTATCGGTTGCTGCTGGAATCGAACAGGCTGTCACCAATCTGCGCAGCGTTGCCACTGCCACAGAAGAAATGACCTCCACGATTGGCGAAATTGCGGGTAACTCTGAAAAAGCCCGCCATATAACCAACGAAGCCGTATCTCAGGCCGATCAAATTTCAGCGGCGGTGCGCGCCCTCGGCGAATCAGCGCAGGATATCGGCAAGGTAACCGAGGCGATTACATCCATTTCGAACCAGACCAACCTTCTGGCTTTGAATGCGACGATCGAAGCCGCCCGAGCTGGCGCGGCTGGCAAGGGCTTTGCGGTGGTCGCGACAGAGATTAAGGAACTTGCAAAGCAGACCGCGACGGCAACTGAGGATATTAAAGACAAGATCACTGGCATTCAAAATTCAACCGCAAACACGGTGGATGATATTGAAAAGATCATGAGGGTCATCCATGACATCAGCGATATTGTCACCGCCATTGCTTCAGCTATCGAGGAGCAATCCGTTGTCACCCGCGACATCGCCGCGAACATATCACAAGCGACAAGGGGAGTGGATGAGGCCAATGAACGCGTGTCCCAAACTTCAACTGTCACACAATCTGTGGCGCAGGATATTTCAGCTGTCGATAAGGCAGGAAGTGAAATCACGCATGGCAGCCAGCAGGTGCAAGCAAGCGCCTCTGAATTATCGCAGCTGGCTGAACAACTGCGCAGCATGGTTCAGGCCTTCAAGCTTTAACCTATTGTGGAAGGAGGCTGACAATGCCGCAACAAGAAGAAACCACTCTGGTATCAACTTTTTATATCGGAGGTACTTTAATGGGCGTAAATGCAATGAATGTTCAGGAAGTCGTTCAACTGAGCAGCCTGACACCCGTGCATCACGCCAGCGATTATATTGCCGGCATCATCAACCTGCGCGGTCAGATCGTCACCGTCGTTGACCTGAAGCGCAGGCTTGAGATCGAGCAACTGGATGAGCAAACTGCGCGTGAAATTTTTATCGTTTCATCTCAGGGTGAAAATATCGGACTGCTGGTGGATGAAGCTGCGGACGTGATCCCGGCTGACATGGAAAACCTGTCTCCGCTGCCGGCGAACATGAGCCTGGCCCAGCAAAAATTTCTCAAGGGAATCTGTCAGGAAGAATCCCGTCCGATCGCCATTCTGGATATAGGTTCAGTTTTGAGCGCGGAGTAGGATGAAACTTCGAGCCCTGGTCGTGGATGACACCTCCCTGTTTCGGCGCATCATTTCGGATGCCCTGGCGCTTCTACCTGACGTAGAAGTGGTTGGCACTGCCCCGAATGGGAAAATTGCCCTAGAGCGTATTGCATCGCTCTCCCCGGACCTGATCACGCTTGATATTGAAATGCCCGAAATGGGCGGTCTTGAAGTACTCGATGCCCTGAAGAGTCGCGGAATGAAATGCGGTGTGGTGGTTGTCAGCGCCCTGACATTAAAGGGCGGCGACTTAACCATTCGGGCATTAGAACGCGGCGCGTTTGACTTCATCACAAAACCATCCGGCGGCGATCCGCAAACCAACCTGACCGCCATCAGCAACTCCCTTGCGCCGATTGTCAGCGCCTACCGCCGCCGCTGGGAAATTCAAACGATTCTTAGGTCAACATCTGCTATGCCTGTCACCCCGTCTGTCAGACCGACAATACCATCATCACTCCCGGCGCAAGCATCCGCGCCTGTTTCAAAAAAAGCCGACCTTGTACTAATCGGCATTTCAACAGGCGGTCCGAACGCGCTTGCAAAAATGCTGCCCGCCTTGCCTGCGAATTTTCCAGTCCCCATTCTGATTGTCCAGCATATGCCGCCATTATTTACCAAATCGATGGCGACGAGTTTGGCGGCAAAATGCAGGGTGACGGTGAAGGAAGCTGAAGATAATGAGACCATCCGCCCGGCAGCCGTTTACATTGCGCCCGGCGGACGTCATATGAAAATTGCGCCGGGTCCAAAAGGAGAAATTAACTTAAGCATCACGGATGACCCGCTTGAAAATAACTGCCGCCCATCCGTGGACTATTTATTCCGTTCCGTTGCAAATGGCTTTACTGGCAGCACGACCGCCGTCATCATGACCGGCATGGGCAGTGACGGCGTGCTTGGACTGCGTCTGCTAAAGCGTAAAAACTGCCATATCATTGCCCAGGACGAAGCCTCCTGTGTCGTTTATGGTATGCCCGGTGAAGCAGTGAAAGCGGGGGTTGTTGATATCATCACGCCGCTCGATCGCATCGCCGAAGAAATCAGCCGTTCAGTAAAGAGCGCAATATTGTGATCAAAATTCAACCGGAAGAAGCGCGCGCGCTGTCACAGTATATCTATTTGCTGTGCGGAGTGCATCTCGATGAAACCAAAGGGTATCTTTTGGAGAACCGTTTGGCGCCCCTGCTGCAGGAAAATTCCTGCGCCAGTTTTTCAGAGTTCTATTTGAAGGCGCGGTCAGACCCGACAAAAAACATCCCGCGAAAGATCGTCGATGCAGTCACCACCGGCGAAACCTCATTCTTCCGCGACAGCGCTCCCTTTGATCTGCTCCAATTTAAAATTCTGCCCGAATTGATAGACCGCCGGAAAAAAACGGCCCCTGCCGGCTCGCCGCTCACGCTCCGCATTTGGAGTGCAGCCTGTTCATCCGGACAAGAGGTCTACACCACGGCCATTATTTTGCAGGAAACGCTCGGCAACTTCGCCAAATACAATATCCACCTTTTAGGCACGGATATTTCCGACCAGGCGGTTGCCCGGGCTTCCTATGGGGTTTTTTCTCGAATGGAAGTTGAGCGCGGACTCGCCCCCGAAAGGCTGCAACGACATTTTGTCGCGGTGGATAAAGGCTGGAAGATCAGGGACGAACTCAGAGGGGTTGCCTCCTTCAAAAAACTAAATCTGATGGATGACTTTTCCGCCTTGGGGCGTTTTGATATCATCTTCTGTCGCAACGTGGCAATCTACTTTACCGAAGCCGATAAAATAAAATTATTTGCAAAACTTGGGAATTCGCTTGCTTCCGACGGGGCGCTCATCATCGGCAGCACAGAATCGCTGACCGGGCTTTGTCCGCAATTTGAACCCATGCGTTATCAGAGAAGCGTTTATTATCGTTTGAAATAATTCATGCTTTATCAGATATTAAAAAGCCAGTGGTGAAAATCACTGGCTTTTTTTCTTTTTACTTATCCTTGTTTTTCACATACGCCTTCACGGCTTCGAGCATGAACTCTGCCAGCTGAGGGTGCATCTTGTCAAAGTTTTCCCTGAAGCGCGGATCGTCATTGTAGCCGTGAGCTAGGCCAAGCAATTGCTCAAGATTCGGCGTCCAGAAATAATCCATGTGCTTGCGCCAATGCTCCACCGCTGCCTGAGCTTCAATGCTCTCCGCCCCTTTTGGCAAGGCTGCGATCATATCTTCATAAACCTGCCTGCCTTCAGCCATGACGGCTTCCTTCTTCGCCGCGGAATATGATTTCCATTTGCGATTGGATTCGCGCACGGTCTCCGGGTCGTAAATTTTTTCGGCTTCCTGCGCGTACTTCTCCTGCTCTTCTTCGCTAAAGCCTTCGAATAAACTTTTATGGCTCATAAGTTTTTCTCCTTTGATGTGTTGAATGGTATTGTCCACTGTGATCAGTAAACGCTTCGTCCTTTCCATTTGCCTGCTTAGCGATTCTTTGTGCGTCTCCAGCGCTGTGAGCGCATCGAAGCCGCGGCGCCCCATGATCTTCTTGATCTCCTCGAGCGGAAAACCCAACTCGCGGTAAAACAGGATTTGCTGCAACTTCAACAGCGACTCCTCTCCGTAGTAGCGATAGCCGTTATCGCCAATGCGGGACGGTTTGAGGAGACCGATGTCGTCATAGTGATGCAGAGTCCGCGGGGTAACTCCCGCCAGTTTCGAGATTTGTTTTACAGTGAACATGGAGCTACTATAAACCCTCACGCAGCGTTAATGTCAAGGGTAAAAAAGACCTGATAGATTTTCGAAGAATCTATCAGGTCGGTTTGTGTTGTGTCAATCCACTTTTTGCAGAACAAAATACCAGTATTTTCTATTATCCAAATGAGGCGCGTCATTCGGGGAATCCGTTTTGATACCGGCAAAGTGGTAAAAGACTTTGCGTAAAACAACCGGCACATATTTGTCAACGAGTTGTATTCTGCGCTCACGGTCAAGCTCCACGGCTTTCAAAACATTATCCGTGATATCTTCCTCTTTGATAAGTTTTAATCCCATTGCCTTTAATTGCCCGCGCCAGATCTCAACTTTTTCTTCATAGCGCAGGTCTGTGTAAAGGAAATAGCCATTCTGCCTGAGCACACGCGTGACGTGCTTGAAGAATTTTGTGATATTTGGGTAGTAAAGCGATGCTTCGACATTCATGACCACATCGAAGGAGTTATCAGGGAAAGTTAACGCCTCGGCGTTGCCGTGATGGAATTTAAGTCCATCCAGTTTATAGTGGCTGCGGCAGAATTCAATGGCGCGGGTGGAGAAGTCCACGCCGGTGTAGGATTTGGGCTTGAAGTGCCGCATGATGAAATTCGCCCCGCCGCCGCGCCCCGAGCTGACCTCAAGCACATCACGCCCTGACCAGTCAATGGACTTTGCGACATGGTGATATAGCTGGAGAGGATAGCGGTGAATTTCATCCTCGACAGCAAGGGGGAGAGGGTCATGTCCCTTGTGGTGGGATGTATAGCCAAAGTTCATGAAGATGGCGTTCCTGTCCTTGTCCAACGCTGATATCATTTCATATTGCAAGCGGGTGAGCCAGCTTTTGACATTTGGGAAATGGTGAAATAACAGCTTATTAAGCATCTCTCTCCTCCGATTTGGTTTGTATTACAACCCTGCGATGAGCATGAAGTTAGCAAAGATTCAAAAAGCCCCGGAGAGATCGTCTTCTCCGAGGCTTTTTTCTAACTATTTACTTCTCACTATCGTATTCTTCTGGCAGCCAGCAGCACAGGACTAATTCTCTGGCGGCTTTTACCTCATCCATTCTTCCAAAGGGAGTGGTGTGCGGCGCATTGTGGAGCAAGTCGGGCTGAGTCTTCGCTTCTTCCGCGATCTTGATTAGGGCACCAGCGAAACGATCAAGCGTATCCATGTTCTCGGTTTCTGTTGGTTCGATCATCAACGCTTCGTGGACGATGAGCGGGAAGTAGTTCGTGGGCGGGTGGAATTTGTAATCCATCAGGCGTTTGGCAATGTCGAGCGCGCGGATGTCACTGCCTGCAAACTGACCTTCGGCTACAAATTCGTGCATACAGATGCGGTCGTACGGGATGGTGTATGTGCCGCGCAATTTCGCCTGCAAATAGTTGGCATTCAAGACCGCGTATTGGGAAATATCCTTCAAGCCATCAGGTCCGTGCATCGAGATGTAGGTATAAGCGCGGACGAGTCCGCCGCCGAAATGGCCGTGGAAGGATTTCATGCGTCCGATGGATTTCGGCGGGGTGACGAAGCCATACAGCGGAGCAGTTTCATCATCCGCTTCTTCGATGATGCCGACTAATGGAGATGGCAGGAAATCCAGGAGGCGTTCACTCACGCCAACGGGACCTGAGCCAGGTCCACCGCCGCCATGCGGAACAGCGAAGGTCTTGTGCAGGTTGATGTGCATCACGTCAAAGCCGAGATCGCCGGGGCGGACAATGCCGAGCAGGGCGTTTAAGTTTGCGCCATCGCCATACATTAGGCCGCCGCATTTATGAACCAGTGCGACTACTTCTTCAATATGTTCATCGAACATGCCAAGCGTATTCGGGTTGGTAAGCATCATGCCGACGACTGTATCATCGCAGGCGGCTTCAAGGGCTTTCAGGTCTACATTGCCGCGCGCATCCGACGGGATGGTGACCACGCTGAAACCCGACATGCCAGCCGAAGCGGGATTGGTCCCGTGTGCGGCATCGGGGATTAACATCTTGGTGCGTTTGCTGTCGTTGCGTGATTTGTGATAGGCGGCCATCATCAGCACGCCGGTGAATTCTCCGTGCGCGCCAGCGGCGGGTTGAAGAGTCATGCCTGCGAAGCCGCTGATCTCTTTCAGCCATTCCTGCAATTCATACATCAGGACAAGATTGCCTTGCACGGTCTCGATCGGCTGTAATGGATGTGTGTAAAGGAAGCCGGGCAATCGGCAGGTGTCTTCATTGATCTTCGGGTTGTATTTCATGGTGCATGAACCCAAAGGATAGAAACCGTCATCCACGCTGTAGTTGAATTTGCTGAGTCGCGTGTAATGGCGGACAACGTCCACTTCGGCGAGTTCGGGCAGGGGACGCTCAGAGCGCAACAAATCTTTATTGGGCAGAGCAGTTGTCGGCA
>Ga0172368_10002626_pt1 | contig 22615 bp, 14 predicted proteins | sample Lak11m_FD_114540 | JGI IMG/M metagenome (GOLD analysis project Ga0172368, IMG submission 114540) | Freshwater microbial communities from Kabuno Bay, South-Kivu, Congo - kab_022012_11m | ecosystem: Environmental > Aquatic > Freshwater > Lake | place: Democratic Republic of the Congo: South-Kivu...
AGAGTGAACGGCATACCCAGGTCACTAACGATGCCTGCTTTGAGGATCCCGTTAGTACCCGTCAGGGTGATTTCGGGCATCTCCATGGTTCCCAGGTCCATCCAGCGTTTCGTCATGTTGTCATATACCCCGTTGGACCTGATCTCTGCGAGAAATGCGTTGAATTTCTCCCGGAGATCGTCACTTGCTTCATTAAATCCCGCGCCGATCGGCGTGGTGAATACATCCTGATCGAGGAGGCCCAGGTCGGGGTTTTTCTCAAATACTTCGCGCAGGGAGATATGGTCATAAAAGGCTACATCCGATTTACCCGTGTTGAGCGAGACCATCAGGTCAGAAACATTCTGGTACTGAAGAACCGTTGCGCCAGGATAGGTTTTGTTAACATAGGAGTCATGGATTGAGCCCAGAAGAACTGCGACCCTTTTGTTGCCTATGTCGTTTCTTCCGGTAAGTCCTCCGGTCTTAATCTGGACGGGTTTATCAGCCGGAGCTGGCACGGCCGCTGCAAAACCACTCGGATAATAGCTTTCGGAGAACAGCACCTTTTTAGCCCGCTCTTCCGTGATGGAGAGGCCGGCGCCGATCATATCCACCTTGCCGGCGATGAGGGCCGGCAGCATAGCCCCGAACTCCATGTCGATCACTTCCAGTTTCTTACCAAGCTTGCAGGCCACCCGGGCTGCAAACTCAATATCAAAACCTGCCAGATTGTGATCAGGGTCATAATAGGCCATCGGCTCGGTGACGGCCGAGGTGCCGAACTTCAGGACTCCGTTGCTTTCGTCGCATTCCAGCTTTGGCATGGGGGCCGGGCTGCCCTTATCGGGGAACCAGCGGGCCATCATCTCCTTGTAGGTTCCGTCCGCTTTAATTTCTCCAAGTAAATGGTCGATTGCCGATTTGAGCACGGTATCATTCATCTGGACCGCAAATCCATATTTATCGTCGTACAGAAGTTCCGGCAGGATCTTTACTCCGGGATTTTTTGCCGCGATATTCTTCAACACCGGCTGGTCATAGATGGCGGCATCAGCCTTGCCGTTCTGCACAGCCAGTACGCAATCCATGGCGCTGTTATAGTACTTGATCTGAGCATCGGGAAATCTCTTCAGTACATACTGATCGCAGATGGTACCCGTGGGAACGGCGAATTTCCTGCCCCCCTCCAGGTCCTTCAGCGTGTTGATTGCAGATTCCCTGGAATGGCATGAGGCTGTTAACGCAATCAGACCTAATGCGATAATCCGGATAAAGTTCTTCATGTGGGATGAGAGTTTAAAAGATGATCAGAAACGCAACGATTACGGTCATCCAGTCTTCGGTGAGTTTAATCCACAAAATAATTAAATTAGTTAAACCAAAACTTGTGAAACATGAGACGATCCTTTGTTTTATTGATGATATTCCTGGCGCTCGTTATGCCGGTTTCCGGCAAAAAGGTGGAGCCGCAGGATGCCGAAAGGGCAGCTCAGAAATATCTGGCTTCATTGCCGGATGCCCCTTCCAGGGTTAAGACCGCCCCTGATATGGAGCTGGTGGTGAACGATTTATATTATGTTTTTACCATTGATACCTCAGGATTTGTGATCATTTCGGGTGATGATACTGCCTGGCCGGTGCTGGGGTATTCGTTTGACGGTGGGTTTGATCCGGTTCGCATGCCCATAAATCTCAGAAAGTGGCTGGATGAGTATAAGAGCCAGATCCGGTTTGCCGTAGAAAACCAGCTTGAAGCAGCGCCGGAAGTGCGGGATCAGTGGGATTGGTATCTCGAAGGCCGCGGTACCCCGGTGTCACAGGGTACCAGTTCGGTGAATCCTCTGGTCAGAACCCGTTGGAACCAGTCGCCCCACTATAATTCACTTTGCCCGGGCGGATCGGTTACCGGATGTGTTGCAACCGCCATGGCTCAGGTGATGAAGTTCTGGAATTATCCCGAAACCGGTTCCGGCTTTCACTCATACAATACAGAAAAATACGGTACCCTGTCGGCTAATTTCGGAAGCACCACCTATCAGTGGAGCCAGATGCCGGATGCCGTCAACTCGTCCAATCCTGCCGTTGCCACGCTGATGTACCATTGCGGCGTCGGAGTGGACATGGATTACAGTCCGGAGGTCAGCGGTGCCTATGTGATCAGCGCCTATACGGCTGTCGAGAATTGCGCCGAGTTCGCATTGAAAACCTATTTCGGGTATAAGAACACCATGCAGGGACTGATGTCAGGGAATTTTACCACCACCGAATGGATCGGAAAACTTAAGAACGAGCTGACCTCAGGCCGGCCCATACTCTATGCGGGGTTTGGTTCGGGAGGGGGCCATGCCTTCGTCTGCGACGGATTCGATACCGGCGGAAATTTTCACTTTAACTGGGGATGGGGCGGAGCCTATGACGGGTATTTTGCCATCAATGCGCTGAATCCTGGCGGAACTGGGATTGGAGGAGGAACCGGCGGATACAACAGCAACCACCAGGCGATCCTGGGCATCGAGCCGCCTGCTGTTACCCAGCAATTCAGCATGAGCCTTTATAATTATGTAACACCTTCGGCTTCAACCATTAACTACGGACAGGCCTTTACCGTCAGCACCAACCTGGCCAACTTCGGAACCGGTGATTTCAATGGGGATTACTGCGCTGCCCTGTTCGATAGCCAGTACAATTTTACAGGATATGTCGAAGTCCTGAGCAATTATAATCTTCAGGCCGGATATGCCTATACCAACAATCTGGTATTTAGTACCGACGGAATGCTTGAGATGCTGCCCGGACAATACTATATCGGAATTTTCTGCAGGCCCGCCGGAGGGAACTGGCTCATTGTCGATGACAATGGAAACTATACCAACTTTGTTTCGGTCAACGTGGTACATAATAACCCGATACAGCTCTTCAGCACCATGACTGTTCAGCCCGGGACCACCCTGGTAAAGGGACAACCGGTGACCGTCATTTTTGATCTGGTGAATCGTGGGAGTACCTCTTTTACAGGAAGTTATGAGGTAAATCTCTACCAGCTCGACGGTTCCTATGTGGAAACCATCGGAACGCTTGAGGAGCGCAATGGACTCCCGCCAGGATACCATTACCTTGCTCCCTACCTGAATTTTTACAACGCATCCCTGTCAGCCGACCCGGGAACCTATCTGCTGGCAGCCATTCACAAATCCAACAGTTCATCGGATTGGGAACTCACGGGAACGGGCGATTTCCAGAATCCCATCAAGATTACGGTCCAGCTGCCCGATTATCAGCCTGATGCCTATGAGTCGAACAATACAGCCCAGCAGGCTTACAGTCTGAACCTCTCATTTACGGGCAACACCGCAGCGAAAAGCACGTCCGGGGCCAACCTGCACAATAATACCGACAACGACTTTTTCCGACTTGTCCTGCCTGCCGGATTTAATTACACGATCACGCCAAGGCTGCACGACAAGTACAATTCAGGCAACGGCCAGTCGTACACCGTGGATGCCCTCTATTCATGGTCATCCGACGGCACCACCTGGTCCTCCACCTACGATGATATCATGACCGGAAACATCCAGGTCAAGGGTGGCAGGACGGTCTATATTCATGTGGCCCCCTATTTTGCCGGTGAAACCGGAACCTATCAGCTGGATCTGTCGGTTCAGCGCGTCTCCTCGGCAGGAATTGAGGATCCGGAAGTGCTCGCCAATGTCAGGGTGTTTCCCAATCCCGCCTCTGATAAGCTATTCATTGAAATCCTTCAGCCGGCCTCTCCTTCAGGTCAGGTCAGGATAACCGACATGGAGGGCAGAATCCTCTACCTACGGAAATTGGAGGGCATGCAGGGATTCATTGAGGTCGGCCTGACGAATTTTGCCCGGGGCAACTATATCCTCGAACTCATGCAGGGAGAGAAAATTATCAGACAAAAGTTCATCGTGGAGTAGTCTCTGAAACATTTTCGATTCGAAAAAACCGATTAAACAAAACGAAGGGATTTCGGCTGGGAATCGACTCAATTTCATCGATCTAATTTTCCCTATTTTTGGGGATGCTAAAACCGATCCTGTTTGTATTCGCCTCAATTCTGAGCGTAACTCTTAGCCTTGGCCAGTCTGTATCCTGGCCCGGGTACCGTGGTCCTATGGATAACGGTCACAGCTCTGCCAAAAATGTTCCCCTTGAGTGGAGCGAGACCAAAAATATCGCCTGGCGTACCCCGATCCCCGGCCGGGGATGGTCATCACCGGTGGTGATGGACGGACTGGTGTGGGTCACAACTTCCGAACCGGACGGGAAGAAGTTGAAAGTGATAAGTTTGAAGGAGAAAGATGGGTCAATTGTCAATAATATCGATCTCTTCGACATAGAATTTCCCCAGGAGCAGCACGGACTGAACAGCTATGCATCCCCATCGCCGGTGATTGAGCCAGGGCGAATTTATGTGCATTTCGGGGCTTACGGGACGGCTTGCATCGATACCAAATCAGGGAAAATCATCTGGAAAAGAAAAGATATGCAGTGTGATCACGGGGTGGGGCCGGGATCCTCACCGTTCCTGTATCAGGATTTACTGATCCTGACCTTCGACGGACAGGACCTGCAGTATCTTATCGCACTCGATAAAAAAACGGGGAAGACGGTTTGGAACACCCCGCGGGGCATTGATTTCAGCAGCTATGCACCGGATACCCGCAAGGCGTTTACCACCCCGATCGTTGTTCAGGTCGACGGCCAAGACCAGCTGATCAGCCCCGGACCGCATGTGGTAATGGCACTTGAACCTCTCACCGGAAAAGAAATATGGAGGGTGCGGTATGAAGGATTTTCGGCATCCGCACGCCCTGTCATTGGCAACGGGATGGTTTTTTTCAATACGGGATTCAGCTTGTCGAGCGTCCTGGCTGTACGCCTCTCGGGCACAGGCGACAAAACCTCCGATGCGATCGTGTGGATGAACAAGAGGAATCTGGCTGCCCGATCATCGCAACTCTTCATCAACGGACTTCTGTTTATGGTCAACACTGCCGGCCAGGCAAAGTGCCTCGATCCGGCAACCGGAACAGAACTCTGGTCGGAACGGGTGGGACAGGAGACCTCAGCCTCCCCGGTGTATGCCGGCGGCAGGATCTATACCTTTGATGAATCGGGGCAAACCACCGTGTTTCTTCCCCAGCGCACCTTTGTCAAGGTTGCGGAAAACCTTCTGCCGGATGGTTTCATGGCATCGCCCGCCGTGGTGGACGGGGCCATGTATGTAAGGACCAAGAGAGAAGTAATAAGGATTAAGTGAAGATAGACCTGTCAGCTTTTTAAAAGCTGACAGGTCTAAAAAGGAATCACCTCTTCATCAGGAAGCTTTCGCCTACCTTCGCAATCTCCTCATCAGTCATTTTGGTGCTGTGCTTCAGGACATAGGTGAAATACTCCACCTCCTCCTTGCTGGCGGGGCAGCCGGTATTTGTGCGGATATCCATTCCATTGCGGTCCTTTGCGGGCATGTTGGAATCGAAGAGTAACTGACCTTTGGGGTTGAATATCAGGAAATAGGGAATCCCTGATTTTGCACCCCCATATTTGGTCATCATGTCCATACCGCCCGGATTCTCAGTTTTCTTCAGTTCCGGTTTGCTCTCCATGACTACCAGATGCTTGGTTATCCAGCTGTTCTCAAACAGCGGCTTGTTTACCGGGGTGTTCATGATGGAGTCCATCCGCTTGCACCATCCGCACCAGGATGCATGGAAAATAATGCACACATTTTTATTCTGGCTGGCAGCCAGGGTGAGGGCTTCATCGAGTATCGTCTGAGCCGGCTGCGGTGTTTCCTGTGCTTGCAAACCAGCGAAAATCATCAGACTAAACAAAAATGGGATCAGTTTTTTCATGAGGTAAGATTTTAGTCTGGTAAAGATAAATTTCTCCCGCCATTAATTGATCATGATCGTCATCCCGCCTGAGCTGCTGCCGAACCTGGGATTGACGACATTATTGTAGATCGATCCGAAGGTATAGGAAAGGCCAAAGAAGGTAAAGTACCGGTACTGAGTTTCAAGTTCTTTCCTTTGCAGGAGGATCTCCTCAGGAGTGGCGCCACCTTTCACCAGCGACAACTGGTCGTGCACCATGGCGGCCATTCCGCCCATTTGCAGGCTGAGGCCCTTGGCCAGTCTTACACTCACAGAACCGTCGATAGAGAGGAGATTTTTCGAGAAATCATGCAAATAATTGAACCATTGCAGGGATACGTTTACGGAACCCCATTTCTGGATTACCTGGTAAGCGGCATTTAAAGAGTGCCCCCACAAATGTTCCTGCATCTTGTCGTAAATGGTGGTATCGAGGTAGCTCTGGTACATATATCCGGCCTCATACAACAAACGCAGCTGCCGGCGGGTGGATTCGGAATAGGGGTAAATATCATATTCGATCCCCGGCATCAGGGTAGCTTTCAGCTTGTAATTGCTGAAAGTGGAGGATTCCACCTCTGCCTCTCCGCCTACCGACCAATGATCGTTCAGACTCCTGACCACCAGGCCTTCAATTGATCTGCTGTTATTGACGCTTCGGATCTCTCTCTCATCGATCAGGAATCTGTCGAGGTTAAGCTCATAATCCACATCGAGATCCACCTTGAGTTCCGGCGTGACCCGGCTGGCTGAGAGGCTTCCGAACAGTTGGTCCGATTTATAACTCTGCTGGCCGTTCAGCATACCGTTTAAGCTTGTACTGAAGACCCAGTTATTCCATTTATCTGTTGATACCGTCTCTGAAATTGGTTCGGTGTAACTGATCTCTATGTTCTTCGAGAGCGGGGTCTGCTGCACGTACCGCATCAGCCCCTGTTTGAGCACAAGCACCTGGCCGGCTCGTATCTGCTCCTCGGTGTCATCCGGGGAACTCACAAACTCAACCGTATCCTTCAAACTGTTGAAGCGCTTTTGTCCGATGATGAAATAGGAATACTCCCGGCCTCCCGATCCGGTGGACTGGGAGCTCGAAATGATATATACATCGGCATCCTTCAGATCCCTCACATAATTGATGTACGGGATTTCCTTACGGATATAATCCGTGGCTTCCATGTACACATTCAGTGCATCCTTTCGGATCGAATCGGTTCTAGCTGGCGTCTGCGCAAAAAGAGAAGCTGCCCCTGTTAAAAGGGCTAAAAGAGAAAGAATTGATTTCATGCAAATTAGAGGTATTCGGGTTAACACCCATTCGACGACCCAAACAGGGATTTATTACTATCCCCTATTCACCATTCACTATTCACCATCCACTATTCACCATTCCCTATTCCCTATTCACTATTCACTATTATTTGTACGCCGCTATCCCTGTAATATCCTGCCCTGTGATCAGCAGATGAACATCATGGGTTCCCTCGTAGGTAATTACTGATTCCAGGTTCATCATGTGACGCATGATCGGAAAATCACGGGTGATACCCATGGCTCCCAGGATCTGTCTCATTTCGCGAGCCACATTGAGGGCCATCTCCACATTGTTTCTTTTAGCCATCGAGATCTGGGCCGGGGTTACCTTGCCCTCGTCGCGCAGCTGTCCGAGCCTCCAGGCGAGCAATTGAGCTTTGGTAATTTCGGTGAGGGCTTCGGCCAGTTTTTTCTGTTGCAGCTGGAAAGAGGCGATCGGTTTGCCAAACTGATGGCGTTCGAGCGAGTAGCGAAGCGCCGCGTCAAAGCAGTCCATCGCTGCTCCGATCACGCCCCAGGCAATTCCGTAGCGGGCTGAACTCAGGCAGCTGAGCGGGCCTTTAAGTCCTGAAACATTGGGAAAAAGATTCTCCTTCGGAACCTTCACGTTGTCGAACACCAGCTCGCCGGTTACGGAGGCGCGCAGCGACCATTTGCCGTGGGTTTCGGGAGCGGTGAAGCCTTCCATGCCTTTTTCCACGATCAGTCCCCTTACCACATGGTTTTCATCCTTGGCCCAAACGACCGCAACATCTGCGATAGTTGAGTTGGTGATCCACATTTTGGCCCCGTTGAGGAGATAGTGATCACCTTTGTCCTCGAAGTGCGTGATCATGCTGCCAGGATCAGATCCGTGGTTGGGTTCGGTAAGGCCAAAACAGCCGATGATCTCACCGGAAGCCAGTCTCGGCAGGTATTTCATCCGCTGCTCCTCGCTTCCGAAAGAGTAGATCGGGTACATCACCAGTGAGGTCTGAACCGATGCCAGCGACCGGATCCCCGTGTCGCCGCGTTCAAGCTCCTGCATGATGATTCCGTATGTCATATAATCCAGTCCGGAACCGCCGTACTTTTCAGGGATGAATGGCCCGAATCCTCCCATAGCCCCTAGCTCTTTCACCAGGTGAACAGGGAAAATGCATTTCTCATAATTTTCCTCAATATCAGGCTTGATAAACCGGTTTACCCAGTCGCGGAAGGCTCCGCGGATCATTTTCTGTTCTTCGGTGAAAAGTTCATCGACCAGAAAATGGTCGGGGGCGGTGAATTGAATGGTTGCGGACATAGTGTGTTTAAATTCAGGATTGTGGGAAATTCATCCGCTAAAATTATCATTTAAAGCCGAAGCTGTTAATGAAATAACTCTTTTTTTAACGGATTGATTTTCCATATTTTTAGAGAATTTAATCCAACTTTCATGTCAAAGCGCGTCATCTTCACCGACAGCTCCAGGCTTATGGTGGAGGCAGCAGTGCAGGCTGGAGCGGATGTGTTCATCGGATATCCGATCACGCCGGCCAATCTGCTCTATTTTTATTCCTCACAGAGGTTTCCCGTATTTATGGCCGCCCCGGATGAGATCACCACGCTCCAGTTGATGAGCGGGTATGCGGCTACCGGCAGGATCCCGGTTACGGCCACCTCCTTTCCGGGGTATGCCCTGATGATTGAAAGCATCAACATGGCCTGCATGATGGAGCTTCCGATGGTGGTCATTCTCGTTCAGCGGCTCGGACCGGCCACCGGAACCGCCACCATGGGTGCCCAGGGGGACCTGTCGGTGGTTACCGGAACCATTTCGGGGGGCATGGCCTTGCCCGTATTCAGTGTCAGTAACCCTCAGGATTGCTGGACGATTACGGCCAAAGCGGTGGAAACAGCCGTTGCTCTGCGCACTCCGGTGATCCTGCTGACCTCTAAGGAGGAGGTGATGACGCAGTTCAGTCTGGATCCGGATCAGCTGCCGCCTCTAAGTCAGGTTCAGAGAGAGCTGTATGATTCAGAAGAGCCGTACCTGCCTTACCTGACCGATGATTCCAGAGTACCGCCGTTTTTGCCAGCCGGGTCCGACAGGCATCAGGTCCGTTTTACTGCGAGCACGCACGATACAAAAGGGATAATTCAGAACTCCGGACCGGAAGCGCTGGGGAATTCAGTGAGGCTGCATGAGAAGTGCCTGCTTCATTTGCCTGAGTTTACCCTGTATGAACTGATGGAGGAGCCCGGAGCCGAAACGCTGATCGTATCTTACGGCATAACCGCACAGGCCGCCCGTGAGGCGGCGGTGCGCCTCGGTAACAATGGCATGAAGGTTTCGCTGCTCATACCGAAAACCCTGTATCCTGTGCCCAATCTCTATTTCGATATTATGGACCGGTATGCCCATGTGATCGTCGCCGAAGAGAACCTCAACGGGCAGATGCGGCACCTTTTATACGGAATCAACCCCCCGGAGAGGATCAGCGGCGTAAATGCCTTCGGTAAAATGATCACACCTGAAGTAATTATGAATGAAGTGCTCAGCCATGGAAAGAAAGTATCTTAAAGAAGAAAGTTTGCCCTTTTGCAAGGGCTGCGGACATACCACCATTTCCGAAAATACCGATAAGGCACTTCAGAAGCTGGGGATTCCCCTGCTGGATGTTGTTCTGGTGACCGATATCGGGTGTCACGGGATCATCGACAAGGCATTTAAAACGCATACTGTTCATGGACTACACGGCCGCTCGGTGGCACTGGCCACGGGGATATCGGCCGGACTGGCCAATCCCCTGAAAAAGGTGATTGTGTTTATCGGTGACGGAGGTGTGACTATCGGGATCCAGCATCTGATCAATGCTGCCCACCGCAATTTCAACATGACCGTGGTGATCCACAATAACATGCTTTACGGGATGACCGGCGGGCAGCCGAGCGAGTTTACCCCCTTTGGGTTTAAAACCCCGACATTGCCCGACGGGGCAGGGGAGAAGGCCTCCGATATTTGCGAGATCATCGCTGCGGCAGGGGCTTCATTTGTCACCCGCATCATTGGCATCGGAGATATCTCGGATGCCCTCGCTGAAGCCTTTGCCAAACCGGGATTTTCGCTGATTGAGGTGATGGAGATTTGTCCGAGTTACGGCGTAAAATCCAATCCCGGCATGAAGCTTTCCAAAGTGGTTGAAGAGGCTGGTTTGTCGGTGAAGGTTTATGCCGACAGAAATCTTTCTGCTCCGGAAACCGGTCCTGTCAATAGGTTGGATTCACTGCTCACCGGAAGGATCGATATTCCGGTAACCCATGAGCACACCCTTGATAAAACCGTGAGGATCCAGATCGCCGGATCAGCTGGGGAAGGTGTGCAAAGCGCCGCCGAATCCTTTGCCGCAGCGGCGATTGCCTGTGGACTCAAAGTCACCAAAAAGGGCAGCTACCCTGTAACGGTGGGGATTGGGTTCTCGGCATCCGACGTGATACTTTCTCCTGATGAAATTCTCTATACCGGATCACCTGTGCCCGATATTTTACTCATCACTTCCGAAGATGGCCTGGCCTATGCCCGCAATGCGCTTTCCTCAATGAAATCGGGCACTGTATTTATTGATGCCTCACTGCCGGAACCTGAGACTGCCGCCAGGGTGATCCGTTATGATTTCAGGGAGCATGCAGGTAGCCGGAATGCTGCCCTGATTGCCTTTCTTTTCATGCTCAAGCAAACCGATTTATACCCGTATGATGTTTACAGGGAAAAGGTGGAATCCAGGATCAATAAAAGCGTCAGCTTTTAGCTTTTGGATCCTTCTGGGACTTCTTCTGCCGTGGTGCAGCCTTGCCCAGGCACAGTGGCCGCAATTCCGCGGCATGAACGGGGCCGGGATCTATACCGGCACCAGGTCTCTTCCTGATTCTCTCAATCCGGTTAATGGTTATCGCTGGAAATGCCCGGTGAGCTCCGGTGTTTCGTCACCCTGTATCTGGGATCAGAGGATCTTTATCACCGGCCGGACCGGAGATTCCCTGGAAACCATCTGCATCTCAAGACGGGACGGTAAGATCCAGTGGAGAAAACCCGTGATTCCGGAAAAATTTGAAAGGGTGTACCCCACAAGTCAGCCTGCCGCTCCCACACCGGTTACCGACGGAAAACATGTGATATCCTACTTTGGCTCTTATGGCCTGATTTGTTATGATTTCGATGGTAATGTATTGTGGGAGAAAAAGATACAACACGAGGGAAATATGTATGGAACGGCTGTATCGCCTGTTATTTATAAAAACAAACTGATTTTCAGTCGGGATGCAGATAACAACTCCTACCTGGAAGTGATCGATCCGGCTACAGGTAATACGATCTGGAAAACCGAAAGAAAAGATTTCAGGGCTAACTGGTCCACCCCGATGGGAATCACGGTGGATGGTCGCGACCAGCTGATCGTATACGGGATCTGGTGGCTAAAATCCTATGATCTGAATGATGGGCGGGAGTTGTGGGCATTCCCGGGGCTGACGGATGAGCCGATCATAACGCCGGTGTACGGTAATGGGTTGCTGTTCCTGACCTCCTACAATATGAGGACCAATCCGGAGGTGCTCGGACTGCCCACATGGGATTCCCTGCTCAACCTGTATGACACTAACCGCGACAGTTTGCTGATATTTGAAGAGATCAAAGAGAACAAAAGCATATTATCAAGGTACGATGATGACGGTGAAGGTGATCATCCCCTGCCGGGTTTTTTCAGGTGGCTTGATGTTGACCGGGATGGTTTTGTTACTAAAAAGGAGTGGGGCAAAATCATAGCCTGGGTCGATAGTTTCAAACAGGAGAATGCCCTGATCGCACTGAAGCCCTCAGGGGTGCCGGGGCAGGACCCTGTGGTGGCATGGAGAAACAATCAGGGAGTTCCCGAATGCCCTTCGCCGCTGTGGCTGAATGATCTTGTGTATCTGGTTGCCGATGGAGGCCTGGTAACCTGCCTCGATGCTATTTCCGGTGAGATGAAATATTATTCAAAACTCGGGGCTGGCGGAGCATATTATGCATCTCCGGTAGCAGGGGACGGGAACATTTACGCATGCTCAGCCAGGGGAATTGTGACAGTTTTTTCTGAGGGTGCGGAACTCAGGATCATATCTCAGAATGATTTCAAAGAGAGGATTATGGCCACCCCGGCTCTGGCCGACGGGCGGATTTATATCCGAACCTTCTCCTTCCTGTACGAGTTTTGATTAACACATTGACGTTCGTCAAAAAGTTGAATCTTTATAACGTTTCCTGACATCCGATCCGGTAATTTTACTTGAATTACGCCCGAAGGAAGAGGTTCCATTGACTACACCTGCAAATATTCAAGTATCAGAATCCGGAATTGCCGGATCCCGGATCAAGTATCAGGTTGCCGAATCCATCGTGCTAAATATAGCCCGGGCCGCACGCAATTTCAAGTCTGTCAAAGAGTTATTGCCTATTCTTCATCAGGAACTTGGGAAGATCATGGATGCGCGCTGCTTTTATCTCGCATTGTATGATAAGGCATCCGACCGATATCAGTTTCCCTATCATGTTGACAGTTTTGACAATATCTCCACTGATGAGTGGATTAAACTTCCTGAAAACAGCCTGACTGATTATGTCAGACGGAGCGATCGTGCCATTTGTGTTACAGCCCGCAATTGGGAGGAGATAACGCATCTGAAGGTACCTGTTGGTACCCAGGCGGCTGTATGGATGGGGGCCCCTTTGAAAAACTCGGAAAGGCAGAGTTTCGGGACCCTTGCCGTTCAAAATTATGACAATGAGAATACCTATGATTCCGATGATCTGAACATTCTGGAGTTTACCGGGATCCAGATCGGGATGATCCTCGAAAATAATGAGAGGGAGCAGCAACTTGAGGAGAGCAAGATCAAGGCCCTGGAATCCGAGGAAAAGATCCGGAAATTGTATGAACTCAGCAAGCAGCAGCAGGAAGTGATGGCATCGCTTCTTCAGGGTTCAAAGATCATTCTGGAATATCCCGATTTTATTGAATCGGCCAATCTGCTTCTTAAAAAATGTAAAGCCCTGGTGGGGGCTGATTGCGGATTTATTGCGACCGTTGACAAAGAGCGAAAAATTTCGAATATCGTGGTCAATGATTGCGGGCATCAGGTATGTGCCATACAGGATAACGGATTGTCTGATATCCGCGGTCTCAGGGAGGAGGCGCTTCTGACCCAGCAAACGGTGCTTGAAAACAATATTTCTGAATCAGCCGCACGGCTTCTGATTCCCGAGGGGCATATCAGCATCGAAAATATCGTCATTGTTCCGATGGTGCACAATGCCAATGCGGTCGGATTGTTTGCCATGGCCAACAAGGAGGGGGGATTCCAGGTGGAGGATATTTCCATTGCGGAGGCCTACGCTGAGCTGGCTTCCCTCGCAAGTCTCAACTGGTCCAATCTGGAGGAATTGAAGAAGGCCCGGTTGAGAGCAGAGGCAAGTGATCAGCTCAAATCGGCCTTTCTCTCCAATATGTCGCATGAGATCAGAACGCCTCTTAACGGTATTCTGGGATTTTCAGAACTGCTTCGGGAGCCTGATCTTGATGCGGAGGAGCGTGACAATTTTATCAGGATCATCAATCAGAACGGAGAACAGCTCATGTCGATCATCAACAATATTCTCGATATTTCGATGATTGAATCAGGACAGATCACCCTGAAAAGTGAGAGTGTTCAGGTTAAAAAGGTTCTGGAAGGGGTATTTGAGCTTTTTCTGTCACCGGGGCTGAGAAAGCCGGGTGTTCAGTATTTGCTTGAGATTCAGGAAGAGTTAGGGGATTTGGTTATCACCACTGACCCCGGACGGTTGAGTCAGATACTGGTCAATCTGTTTGGCAATGCCACCAAGTTTACCTTAAAGGGCCATGTGAAGCTGGGAGGTCGTTTGGCGGATGGGGAGAAGGGGCGTGAGCTGCAGCTTTTCGTTGAGGACACCGGCACCGGAATCCCTGCCGAAAAGTTTGATCAGGTATTTGAGAGATTCAGGAAGGCCGATACCTCGCTCAATCGAAAAGCGGGAGGCACCGGCCTTGGCCTGGCAATCTCTAAGGGGCTCAGCGAACTTCTGGGCGGCCACATCGATCTCCAATCAACCCTGGCCCTCGGCTCCACCTTCACCGTCCACCTGCCCCTTTAACCTACTATCCCTCACCCTTTCTTCACCGTCCACCCCAGCTTCAGCCCGAACACGAAGTAAGCCAGGCAAAGGGTTCCTGCGGTGAACAGGGTATCGCCGATCACTCTCAGCCATCTGAACGTTGAGATCAGCGGGGTGTCCATAAATTCGGCAGAGCGGGCGTACCAAAGGCCATGTTTCACGCTGGCGATGGTTTGTGCGAGTCCGACGGGCAGCACGCTGATCAGGACCATGGTCATCAGGCCTATGTTGATCAGCCAGAAGGCCCATTTGAGGGATCCCTCCTTCCAGGTTACCTTAAGGTCCATTTCGCGAAGTACGAACAGCATCAGTCCGATCCCGAGCATTCCGTATACTCCGAAGAGGGCGGTATGGCCGTGGACGGGGGTGGTATTGAGTCCCTGCATATAGTATAGTGCGATCGGCGGATTGATCAGGAATCCGAAGATTCCGGCTCCCACAAGGTTCCAGAAGGCCACGGCAATGAAACTGTATAATGGCCAGCGGTAAATTTTCACCCATTCAGATGAACGGCTTAGCTGGAGGTTGCCCCATGCTTCGAAGCCCATCAGGACCAAGGGAACCACCTCAAGGGCCGAGAACGTGGCGCCCAGGGCCAGAACTGCAGTCGGGGTTCCTGAAAAATAGAGGTGGTGGAAAGTTCCGAGGATACCACCCGAGAGGAAGACGATGGTGGATATCAGTACCGAGCTGGTGGCTGTTTTGGTGCCGATCAGCTGCATGCGGGTGAACAGGAATGCGATAACCACGGTTGCGAACACTTCGAAGAAACCTTCAACCCAGAGGTGGACCACCCACCAGCGCCAGTATTCAGCCATAGCCAGGTTGGTTTGGCGGCCCCACATCAGTCCGGCCCCATAAAAAGCGGCGATGGCAACGGAGGCAATGACGAACATGATCAGCAGGCTTTTGTTTTCGGATTTCTGTTTAAGTGCCGGCAGAAGGGCTCTGGTCATCAGACCGAGCCAAATGAAAAGTCCTGCGAACAGGAAGATTTGCCAGAACCGGCCAAGGTCGACATACTCATATCCCTGATGGCCGAACCAGAAATTCTGGACCAGTCCGAGTTTTTGCATGATACCCATAGCCTGACCGGCGAGGGATCCCACTACGATCACAAGCAGTGCACCGAAGAGAAGGTTAACGCCCAGTTTCTGGTATTTGGGTTCATGGCCTGAGATGACCGGTGCGTAGAAGAGGCCGGTAGCCAGCCAAGAGGTTGCGATCCAGAAGATAGCCAGCTGAACGTGCCAGGTTCTCGAGAGTGAATAGGCGAGGAACTCCGAAAGCGGCAAACCGTAGAAGGCCTGTCCCTCCACTCCATAGTGGGCTGTAATCACTCCCATCAGAATTTGAACCAGGATCAGTGCGGTTACGATCCAGAAATATTTGAGTGTTGCCTTCATCGACGGGGTGATCTTCATATCCCTGGTAGGATTGGTGGCTGGGATCACATTTTTCTCGTCCTTTTTGCCTGCGGCATGGTACCAGGCCAGGAGCCCGATGCCGGCCAGGAGGATGATAACGCTGAAACCGGTCCAGAAGACGAGGGCTCCCGAGGGTTCGTTTCCGATAAGTTTTTCAGGCGGCCAGTTATTCGAATAGGTGATATCCTTGCCGGGTCTTTCCGTGCTGGTAGCCCATGATGCCCAGAAGAAGAAGTCGTTGAGCAGTTTCATCCTTTCAGGATCTCTCACTGTATTGTCCATCATGCTGTAGGCTTCCCTCAGGGCGGCCTCCTCCTGACCGTCCATGAACAGTCCGGAGTAGTGTCTGCTGTTATCCTGGTATGCTCTGGCCCTCAGGTCGCTGATAGTCAAGGTCTTTGTGGCTGGATCATAGGTATTTTTTCTGATTTCTTCCTTAAGCCTTGCGGTGAGCGCGGCCTGGGATTCTTTATTCAGGCTTTCGAAATTGGTTCCGAATCCTTCCTGAGCCCATGTTTCCAGCATGAAAACGGCTTCACGATGCAGCCAGTCGGCTGTCCAGTCGGGTGCCTGGTAGGATCCGTGTCCCCATACGGTTCCCAGTTCCTGTCCGCCGGTTGATTGCCAGACATTCTGGCCGTCGCGGATCTCCTGTCCTGTCATGATCACCTCACCGGAGGCGGTAACCACTTTATCCGGAATTGGGGGTGCCTGGCGGTAGATCTCCCGGCCAAAGAACAGCAGAACGCCGAAGGAGAGCACCATCACGGCAATGAATCCGTACCAAAGATTGCGTGTTTTCATTGTGTCGGTTTTTATTTGTTTGATATGCGCAAAAATATATTCTTTTTTTGATAAAAGATAAAAAGGTCTTTAATTCTTTTATGTATTTTTGTTTGCAGATAATTCATTATATTTGATTGAACCATCAACTAACCTTAAGTCATGTGGTCTAAAACCACCGAATATGCCCTAAGGGCATTGATTTACATTTCATTAAGTAATAAAGAAGGACGCAGACCGGGATTTCGGGAGATCGCGGAGGCCATTGGGGCTCCGGTTCAGTTTACAGCGAAGATTCTTCAGCAAATGGCTAAAACCCACCTCCTTTCTTCAGTAAGGGGTAAAGGCGGCGGATTTTTTTTCGGTCGTGAACAGGAGGAGGTCAAATTAACCGAAGTAATCAAAGCTCTTGAGGGCAATGATTATTTTGATGTGTGTGCGTTAGGACTCAAGAATTGTGATTCTGCGCATCCCTGTCCCTTGCACAATGAATTTTTCCGCATCAGGAATGAGTTGGCCAGCATGTCGAACCGGGAGACCATTCAGGGTTTGGCGGCAAAGATCGCCAACGGAGAAGCGAAGCTGAAGCGGGTTTAAGAAATCCTGAGCGGGTCCGGATTATTGGGCAAAATTTCTGAGCAGACGGATCTCCTCGGCCCAGATTTCCTCATCTGGTGTTTCCAGAATCAGTGGCATATTATCGAAGCGTGGGTCCTGCATGATCAGTTTAAACAGATCGATACCCAGCGTGCCCTTATCGAGGCTTTCGTGTCTGTCGACTCTGGAGCCGAACTCCTTTTTTGAATCATTGATGTGCATTCCCTTGAGGTATTTGAAACCAATGATCTCATCGAATTTTCTGAAGGTTTCGGCAAATCCCGATTCTGTTTTAAGGTCGTAGCCAGCGGAGTAGGAGTGGGCGGTATCGATGCAAACGCCGATGCGCGACTGATCTTCCACGCGGTCGATAATAAATTTCAGGTGCTCGAATGAATAACCCACATTGGAACCCTGACCGGCCGTAATCTCAAGGACAGCCGATACGCCTTTGGTTTTATCCAGTGTCAGGTTAACCGATTCTGCGATGGTTTTCAGGCACTCTTCCTCGGAAATTTTCTGAAGGTGGCTACCCGGGTGGAAATTCAGCCGGTCGAGCCCCAGGTCTTGTGCCCGTTTCATCTCATCCAGGAAGGCGTCCCTTGATTTGGCCAGTCCGTCAGGATCCGGACTTCCGATGTTGATCAGATATCCGTCGTGGGGAAGGATCTGGGCGGGCGTAAACCCGTATTTTTCACAATTATTCCTGAATGCCGAGATTGTTTCCGGGGCGTAAGGCTTTGCCACCCACTGGCGCTGGTTCTTCAGGAACAGTGCAAAGGCATTTGCGCCTATTTTCTGCGCATTCAGCGGGGCGTTTTCGACTCCGCCCTCGGTACTCACGTGCGCTCCAATATATTTCATCTCCATCCTCCCTTCTTAGACCTGTCAGCTTTATAAACCTGACAGCTGATTTTAAAGTAATAACAAAATATTAGACGTTTTGTTATAGTGTTGATTATCAGTTCAATTAATATTAATAGATCGATGTTCTATTAAAGGCCAAACAGCCGAGAATTGTACAAAAGATGTTTAAGAATATCAAATTCAATAGGTTGAGAATAATTCTGACACATATACAACAGCTGACAGGTTTGGAATAAATTTATGTTATTTAGCTGTTGTAAAATATCCATTACCAGTGGTTTGTATGTGATCTGTCCTAAAGATGCCTGATGTCGAGCATCTGCTAAAAGCCATTATATTAATTAAATACATGAGTTATTACTCAGCTGTCAGGTTTATAAACCTGACAGGTCTACAGCTTTGGGGGAAGGTTAATTAATGTTGCCGATAATGATTCCCCGGCCGTAGCTCCCTAGCACCACCTCACCGTATGCTGCAGCGATCTTGATATCATCAATCGCTACCGGGATCAAACCTGGAGCCCGGTGCCACGATCTTCCACCATCATAGCTGATCAGCAGTCCGTTGTGAATACCGCAAAAAAGATGATCAGGGTTCAACGGATCTTCGGCGAAACCCCTGACCACTGCCTCAGCCGGCATTCCAGTGGAAATGGGCTCCCAGCTCTGGCCGAAATCGGTGCTCCTGAACAGGTAGGGCTTGAGATCATTGGCCTCGTAATATCTTGCACATGCTGCGTAAACCGTGCCGATATCATGGACTGAACAGAAGAGCCGGGTCCAGAATCTATCGGCAGGCATGGGAAGCTTGCCCGAAAGATCGACCCAGGTCTGACCGCCGTCTTTGGTCATCTGCAGATTGCCATCATCGGTGCCGGCATAAATCACACCCGGTTTGATGGGCGATTCAGCCAGGGCGGTAATCGCCGCATAAGGTTTAAGCACCGGCTTCATGCCCTGGATCGTTTTGGTTTTAAGGTTCTCATTCTTAGAAATATCAGGGCTTACTTCAGTCCAATGGCCGCCCCTGTCCTCTGTCTTCAGGAGTTTATTTCCTCCCAGATATATCGCATGCGGAGGGTGCGTCGAAATAATGAACGGAGCATTCCAGTTAAACCGGTATGGATTTTCCTTGTCCTTGCTCTGGGGCTGAATGTAGAAGTCCTTTCCGGTGCGGTAATCGTACATCACGATTCCGCCATACTGTGATTCGCCATAGGCTATGGTGCTATCGGTGGGATCCACAGCCGACCAGAACCCGTCCCCCCCGCAGATGCTCCTCACCTCCGCGTCGCTCACCGTCCCGCCGCCAGCCCCCCTTGACGGCCCGCCCCACACGCCGTTGTCCTGCAATCCGCCAAACACGCGGTAGGGCTCCGACTGGTCAATGCTGATGGCATAGTACTGCCCGATCAGCAGGATGGTGTGATGCTTCCAGCTCCTGCCGCCATCCGCCGTACTGTAAAACCCGCCGTCATTCCCCAATAATTGCACGTTGGCATCGGCGGGATCAAACCAGTACACGTGATGATCCACATGGACCCCGGGAATCCTAACCGGCTTGAAAGTCTTCCCGCCATCAATCGATTCCTGAACCATCATCCCCATTACATACACATGATCGGCATTCTTCGGATCCACATAGATCCGTCCATACCAGTATGATGTACTGACCTTGCTGCTCATGAGATTCCACGTCTGTCCAAAATCGTCTGACCGATAGAGTCCACCCTTCGGCGACTCCACACAGGCATACACCACCTTCGGATCCGAGGGCGCCACAACCAAGGCGGTCCGCCCGATCGTGTCCTTCGAAAAGCCACGCTCTACCTTCTCCCAGGTATCCCCGCCGTCATCCGACCGGTAGAGCCCGCTCGACGGTCCCCGCTGCAAATGCGCCCAGGCATTGCGGTACTGATGCCACGAACTGGCCAGCAGCGTTTTGCAATCGGGAAACATTACCAGGTCGCCCATCCCCGTAAAATCGTTGAGATACAATACCTTCTCCCAGCTCTTGCCTCCATCCTTGGTGCGGTAAATGCCCCGCTCCTCATTATTGCCCCACCGGGCACCGGTAGCTGCAACATACACAATATCTGGATTCAACGGATTGATCTGGATCTTGGCGATATGTCTCGTACCCTTCAATCCCATGCACTTCCAGCTCTTCCCCCCATCAGTCGATTTATATACCCCGTCGCCCACCGACGCAGCACTCTGCTCCCCCGATGCCTCACCCGTCCCGGCCCAGATCAGGTTGGGATCACTGTCGCAAATGGCAATATCCCCAATCGACAGGGAACCGCCCGCCTGGTCAAACACCGGCACCCAGCTGGCTCCCCAGTCGCCCGACTTAAAAATCCCGCCCGTCGACGCACACGCATAAATATTTCTCGGATTCGAACGATCTACTTCAATATCCGAAATCCTCCCCCCCGTCGCACCCGGACCGATGAAACGCCAACTCTGATCTTCAGTGCCCGCAGACTGGGGAACGGCGGTAACGGTAATGCACAGAAACGATAGAAGGGAGATGATCGTGACACGGGACGCGTGACGCGTGACACGGAGGATCGGGACGCGTGACGCGTGACGCGTGACACGGAAGATCGGGACACGGGACGCGTGACACGAAGTCTGCTTATTCATGGGGTTAACAACCATTGAAAAGAGTTTTTTGATTGAAAATAGTGTGTTCCAATTTATCAAAACCTAACCTGATTTTTGCCATTTTTAAACATTAAACCTCGCATTATGATCCCCATACTTCTTTCGCCTCCCGCGTCCCGCGTCCCGATCTTCCGCGTCACGCGTCACGCGTCACGCGTCACGACCTCCTCTGTCACGCGTCCCGCGTCCCGCGTCACGACCTTCCCTGTCACGCGTCCCGCGTCCCGCGTCACGATCTTTCTCCTCCTCCTCTGCTCTCCGCTATACTCCCAGCAATACTCCCCCACCTGGCCCTCGATCGACTCGCGGCCGACGCCGCAGTGGTTCACGGATGCGAAGTTCGGGATCTTCGTGTGCTGGGGTCTCTATTCAGTGCCGGCCTGGAGCCCGAAGGGACAGTACTCTGAATGGTACATGTACTGGCTGAAACAGAAGGCGTTCGACGGAAAGGTGTACGATTTTCATCAGAATAAATTCGGACCTGGCGTGGAGTTCAAAGACTTCGCCCCGATGTTCAAGGCAGAACTCTGGAACCCCGATGAGTGGGCCGACCTGTTCAAGCGCGCCGGGGCAAAATATATCGTTTTCACTACCAAGCACCACTCAGGATATACCCTCTGGCCCTCGGCTGAGGCGGAAAAAACCTGGGGAGAGAACTATAACCCGGTGAAGGTGGGCCCAAAACGCGACCTCGTGGGCGACCTTACCACCGCGGTGAGGAAAAAGGGCCTCCGGATGGGACTGTACTATTCCCTGTATGAGTGGTATCACCCCTGGTATCTGAATGATTTTCACGTGTTTGTTGCCGATCATCTGCATCCGCAGTTCAAGGACCTGGTGACCCGCTACGAGCCGGATATCATCTGGGCCGACGGAGAATGGGAACAGCCTTCAAAAGAGTGGCGCACTCCCGAACTGCTGGCCTGGTTGTTTAACGAGACGAAAAACAAGGAGGTGGTGATCAACGACCGCTGGGGCAACGATTCCCGGCATAAGCACGGAGGTTTCTATACCACCGAATATGGCTCAGGCATGGATAACGACGCCCATCCCTGGGAGGAGAACCGTGGCATGGGCTATTCATACGGATACAACCGCGCCGAAAACCTCGAAGATTACCGCTCCTCGCAGGAACTGATCCTCATGCTGGTCGATATCGTCAGCCGCGGCGGAAACCTCTGCCTCGATATCGGTCCCAATGCCGACGGCCAAATCCCGGTGATCATGCAGGAACGGCTTGTTCAGATCGGCAACTGGCTGAAAATAAACGGAGAAGCCATCTACGGAACCCGCATGTGCCCCACGCCCGTCCAGTGGTCGGAAGGAACCCGCCCCGAAATCAAGCGCGGCGAGTTCATGGTCCCCTACAATATCCTCAAGGAAACCATCAGCCCCGATCCCGGCCAGGCCGTCAAGCAAGTATTCTTCACCCAAAAAGCCGACACCCTCTACGCCATCACCCCCACCTGGCCCGGACGGGAACTCACGATCACGATTCATGGGATCCCGGCCTCCGCCGGGATGACAGTTAATCCGCCTCCCGCGTCCCGCGTCACGACTCCTATTGTCACGCGTCCCGCGTCCCGCGTCACGTTCTTACAGTCCGGTCTTCCCCTCAAATTCAAACAATCGGGCGATAAACTGATCATCACTATGCCTGAATATCAGCCCAATGCCGGCTGGCTCACCGAAGCATACGTTTTCAAAGTGGAATTTTAACTTTAAAGCCCTAAAACCCTCATCAAAATGAAAACCCTCCTCACCTCCCTCTTCCTTCTCCTAACCTTACCCACTTACCCCCTCCCCCCCTCACCCCCCTCTCCCCCCCCCCCCCCCCCCCCCCTCCCCCCCCCCCCCCCTCCCCCCACCTCCACCCCCCCCCCCCAC
>Ga0172368_10002628_pt1 | contig 22607 bp, 18 predicted proteins | sample Lak11m_FD_114540 | JGI IMG/M metagenome (GOLD analysis project Ga0172368, IMG submission 114540) | Freshwater microbial communities from Kabuno Bay, South-Kivu, Congo - kab_022012_11m | ecosystem: Environmental > Aquatic > Freshwater > Lake | place: Democratic Republic of the Congo: South-Kivu...
AGCCGGGCCCTGTGCATTGACCTGCATGCCGGGCAGATCCAGGGCTTCTTTGACATACCTGTGGACCATCTGATCGCAGGTCCGCTCATCGGTCAGGCGCTGAAAGAGCGTGGGCTCGAGGGGCCGTCGGTGGCGGTGGTCAGCCCGGACGTCGGAGGCGTCGCTCGCGCCCGGTCATTGGCGGAGCAACTCGACTCCAGCCTGGCGATCATCGCGAAGCGGCGCCCCGAGCCGAATCAGGTCGAGATCCGCGAGGTGGTCGGCGACATCGCGCGTCGCGTCTGCGTGCTGGTGGATGACATGATTGACACCGGCGGATCAATCGTGCAGGGGGCGCTCAAACTCATGGACATGGGGGCCGCATCCGTGCACGCCTGCTGCACCCATGGCGTCCTCTCCGGTGAGGCGCTGGAGTGCGTTGCCAACTCGCCGCTCGCTTCGCTGATGGTCACCGACACCATTCCCCTGCCGGAGGGGCATCCGGCGGAGAAGGTCCAGGTCATCTCAGTAGCGAAGCTGCTGGCCGACGCGATCAAGCGCATACACCACGACACCTCGGTGAGCGCCATGTTCAGCGAATATGCCAGGTATTCGTAGCCACAGCGCGGCGCCCAGCCGCAGGGGCAAGACGGTGGCGCCGGAGGCGAGCGCATGGAGCCGTTGAGCCTTGCCTGGATGGCCGAGGCCGCGGGAGCGGAGTGCACCGGACCGCTGGAGGGTGTCGCCACCGGCGTCTGCACCGACACGCGGCAAGGGTGCGCAGGAGCGGTCTTTGTTGCGCTTCGGGGAGAGCGCACCGACGGGCATCGGTTCGTGCCGGAGGCGGCTTCCGCCGGCGCGATTGGGGCCATAGTCGAGCGGCCCGTCGCCGGCTGCAGCATCCCGCAGTTGGTGGTTCGCGACGCCCTCGTCGCACTGGGGGACCTTGCCAGGGCCTACGCCGAGCGCTTCGCGATCCCCAAGGTGGCGGTCACGGGCAGCGTCGGCAAGACATCGGTTCGCTCCATGACCGCTGCTGTTCTGTCGCGACGCTTCCGGACGCTGGAACCCGCGCGGAACCACAACAACGAGATCGGCGTTCCGCTCACGCTTCTCTCGCTCGCCCCCGGGCACTCCGCTGCCGTGGTCGAGATGGCCATGCGAGGGGCAGGACAGATCGCGTACCTCGCGCGGATCGCGGCGCCCCGGATAGGGGTCGTGACGAACATCGGCGTTAGCCACATGGAGCTGCTCGGGTCCCAGGAGGGCATCGCCGCGGCAAAGGCCGAGCTCCTGGAGGCGCTGCCGCCCGATGGCACGGCGGTCCTTCCGGCCGACGATCGGTTCCTGCCGTTTCTGAGGAGCAAGACGCGCTGCTCCGTCATCACGTTCGGACGAGCGTCGGGGGCCGATTTCAGGGCCGGCGACGCCTCGGTCAGTCGTGACGGGGCGACGCGCTTCACCGTGAACGGTACTGCGTTCGCCGTTGCTGCGCCGGGGGAACACCATGCGCTGAACGCTGCGGCCGCCTGTGCAGCGGCCTGCGTGCTCGGCGTCGGGCTCGATGAGGCATCGGACCGCCTGCGCGACTGGCGGATGCCCGAGATGCGCATGATGATCCGCCATGCGGCAGGGGGCCTGACCGTGCTCGACGACTGCTACAACGCGGCGCCGGACTCGATGAGGGCAGCTCTCTCGGCGCTGGTTTCGATGGCATCGGCAGCGGGCAGGCGGGCTGTGGCAGTGCTGGGTGACATGAAGGAACTGGGGGACCGAAGCGGGGAGATGCACGCGGCGCTGGGGCGGCTGCCGGAGATGAGGCACGTTGGACTCCTTGTGGTTGTCGGGCGGGAGGCGGCGCGCATCGGCGCAGGGGGCACCGCCTCCCAGGTGATCGGGTTCGACGACACTGAGGACGCCGCACGTCACATTGGAGGACTGGTTGGGGCAGGCGACGTAGTCCTGGTCAAGGGCTCACGCGCGATGGGCATGGAGGCGATCGTCAGCGCTCTGGTGGGCGTTGACGGCGCGGCGCCTGCCAAACAGAAGCGGGACACGGCTGACCGTGTCCCGTCATGATGCTGGAGCCGACGAGCGGATTCGAACCGCTGACCTGCTCATTACGAGTGAGCTGCTCTACCACTGAGCCACGTCGGCGAAGGACGTGCCGCGGACCGGACTTGAACCAGTGACACGTGGATTTTCAGTCCACTGCTCTACCAACTGAGCTACCGCGGCACAGCGCGAAGGAGAGTATACACATGACGATGGAGCCAAGTCAAGGCGGACTGGGGGCGTCGGGGCCGCTCTCAGGCGTGATCGCGCCGATGTACACCCCGGTCAGCCACGACGGCAGGCTCGACGAGGCCGGCACACGAGCGATGGTTGAGTGGCTCGCCGCCTGCGGGTGCGTCCGCTCGGTGTTCGCCCGGAGCGGGATGGGCAAGATGTTCACGTTTACGGTGGACGAGACCCGCCGCTTCGCCTCAGTAGTGCAGGATGCCATCGGCGGCCGCATGGGGCTGCTCGTGGGAGCCGGAGGCGAGTGGCTGAACCGCGATCGTGGGGGGCACGCCCCGGAGGACACGTACGTCAGACAGGCGATCGAGCTGACCCGCTTCTGCCGCGACATTGGGGCCGATGCGGCGGTCCACGTGCTGCCTGCGGCGGTCGAACCACGGCCCGGCGAGTCGCCAGCGGAACTCGTCTACCGGTACTACAGGAGCGTGCACGACGAGACGGAAACGCCGATCGTCCTGTATCAGCCTGGCGGCATGCCGGAGCCCTACAGGCTGACGGCGCCGCTGATGGCGCGGCTGATGGAACTGCCGCGGATTGCGGGACTGAAGCTCTCGACCACGGATGACTCGGTCTTCGGACCGATCGCGGAGGTGGTCCGCTCGCGGCCCTTCGCGCTCATCTGCGGACACGAAGGGTATTATGCTCACGGTCTGCGTCAGGGGGCCGTAGGCGTGATCGGCCAGGGCTGCAACGGCTATCCCGAGATACTGGCGGCTGCGGAGAAGCGTCACAACCGCGGCGATCGGGCCGGAGCGGATGAGGCCATGGCGGACGTGTGGGCTGCGTTGCGCGTGACGGACGGGCTCGACAGCTCGGTGGCCCTGAAGCAGTATTTCGCGCTCCACGGCTTCGCAATCCCGCCGTACGACCGTAGCGGCACCCCGCCGTATGGCGCAGACACGGTGAAGCGGGTAGGCGAGGGGCTCGACCGGTTGCGCGCCGGCTACCGCGCTGAGCTGGGACTGAAGCCGTTCGGGCGTCTGGGCGCGTCGAACTGACGTACGATCCGGCGCCCAGGGTCGGCGTAAGCAAACAGGAGGGGCCCATGGGGCTGATGACGGGGCGCTGCGTGCTCATCACTGGCGCGCGGAACAAGTGGAGCATCGGCTGGCACTGCGCGGAATCCGTGATCCGTGAAGGCGCTGCGGTGGCGTTTTCCGTCTTCGGCGACCGCGAGGCCAGAGAGGTCGGCAAGCTCGCCGCCGAAGCGGGCGTGCCCAATGCGCCGATCCTGACCTGCGACGCAACGAGAGAGGACGACGTCGCGCGGCTGTTCGGCCAACTGAGCGACGCGTTCGGCGGCCGGCTGGACGGGATGGTGCACAGCATCGCGTTCGCGCCGCGCGAGGCGCTGAGCGGAGACTACGCATCCACATCCGCGGACGACTTCGCGGTCGCGATGGCCAGCAGCGTCTACACCCTCATCTCGCTGACAAGAGGCGCGAGACCGCTGATGCAGGCGGCCGGCGGAGGCTCGGTTGTCACGCTGACTTACCTGGGCGGCGAGCGCGTCGTGCCCCGCTACAACGTGATGGGCGTCTGCAAGGCCGCCCTGGAATCGAGCATGCGGTACCTTGCCAGCGACCTCGGGCCCGACAACATCCGAGTGAACGCCGTGTCCGCGGGCCCGATCAAGACTCTGGCGGCGCAGGGCATCCAGGGCTTCAGTTCGATGCTCGAGCAAGTTGCCGATCACTGCCCGCTGGGGCGGCGCGTCGGCGCAGACGAGGTGGCCGACGCGGCGCTGTTCTTCCTCAGTCCGCTCGCGCGCGGCATCACCGGCTCGACCCTCTTCGTTGACGCCGGCTACAACATCATGGGGATGTAGCGCGTGTTTCCGCAGTCCGGAGTCGAGAGCCGAGAGGCGGTGCCGGAAGCACCAGGGAGCGCCTGATATGACCGTGGACCGCGACACTGCGTGGGCGCTCCTTACTGAGCACACTCAAAACGAGAGTCTGCTCAAGCATGCGCTCGCGGTTGAGGCCGCAATGCGGCACTACGCGGGCATCTTCGGCGAAGATGCTGAGCAGTGGGGCGCCGTCGGCCTCATCCATGACTTCGACTACGAGCGATGGTCCACCGCGCCCGACCATCCGAACAGGGGCATGGAGATCCTGCGAGAGCGGGGCTGGCCCGAGGACCTGATCCGAGTTGTCGGCAGCCACGCCGACTACACCGGCATACCGCGCGACAGCCTCATGGCGAAGAGCCTCTACGCCGTGGACGAGCTGAGCGGGTTCCTGACCGCCGTGGCGTATGTGAGACCGTCGCGGAAGATCGCGGATGTCGAGGTCTCATCGGTTCGGAAGAAGATGAAGGACAAGGCGTTTGCCCGGGCGGTGTCGCGTGACGACATCGTGAAGGGAGCCGAGGACCTCGGCGTGCCACTGGACGCACACATCGCCAACTGCATCGCGGCACTGACGTCTGCTGCGGAGCTTCTGGGCATCTAGGCTGGGGCTGCGATGGCTCTGGATCCCCCGTTCTGGCTTCGCGCGGCGATCTACGTTGTGGGTGCGGCGGCTGCGCTCGTGTCCGCGTGGTTTGTGGTCGGCTCCATCCGGCGGCTGAACCGGCGCATCGAGGAGTTCGAGGCAGAGCTCGAGGCGCGGCAGGGCGCTCCGCTGGACCCCTACAGCGCACTGGCGGAAATCTACGCCGAACAGAAGCGGACCGAGCCTCGTAGTAAGCGCAACGCAAGCCGACAGCGGGGCTGACGAAGCAACGTCGTGGCGTGCCGGTCCTACGGCGCGCTCGTGCGCCTACTCGGCAGGGCGCTCATCCTCCGGCTCGCCCTCGTTATCGGTCTCGCTCTCGGCGTCGGCTTCAGCCTCGGCGGCATCAATCTCCGGTAGCGACTCCTCGACGACTTCGAGCGCCTTGGCGACGGGAGCGTCCTCGGCCTCGGTTCGTCGAGGCTCGTATTCCGGCATGCCCGGAAGCCGCGGATGCTTCTGGCGGCATTCCTCGCACTCGAACTTCACGTTCGCAGTGGTCAGCCAGGTGGGTATGGAGGGTATGGGATTGCCGCACTCGCAGCAGAGCACTTCCAGCTGTCGTGCTTTCTCTTTGGCCATCTATTGCGGACTCCGTTGGGGGCGCTCTGCGCTGGCGGAGCCGCGATCGGCCGATCCCTGCCGGGCGCGCTCAGCCTCAGACCGGCGTGCAACCCGAATCGAGAGCACTCCGTTGACCAGCATCACTACCGCCGCTGCGAGGTAGAGCAGCCAGCCATGCCGATTCACGGGCATACCCGGCTCCGAGAGCCAGCGGTTGCCCTTGAGGATGCCGCCGATAGCGATGCCGATGAGAGCGATGCCGGTCAGTATGAAACCGTTGAGATCACGTATCCGCACGAGTGTACCTGTCAGCCCTGAACGTGCTATGATAGCCGGAAGCCGCGCGCGAAGTCAACCGAAGCGCCACCCGTGGTCTAGGCCATACCGGCACGCCGCCTGAAGACCCACTCCAGGCCGAGGAGCGCCAGAGCCGCCAGCAGGAGGATTGGCGCATTCCAGATGTCCGTCTCGCGCAATGAGCGGACGGTGAGTGTGCGGCGAGGGAGCCGCTGGACCCATCCCGGAACCTCCTCAAGCCCAAGGAAGCGGCCGCCGGAGGCTGCCGCGATCCGTCTGAGAAGCGCTTCATTCATCTCGGGCTGCTGGAACTCCAATGACACTTGCTGCACGAGGAACCGCGCGTATGTAGCCGGTCCCGTGACGACAGGAGGGGCAAGCTCGATGCGATAGGCGCCGGACCCGCCGGCCACGATCGTCGTGCCGTAGAGACCCGGGGAGCCGGGGATGGCTCTGAGCAGGACGGACTGCGCGCCGGACGGGCCGCTGAGACGTGCGGCGACCTCCGGCCGCCGAATGGGACGGTAGAACTCGTCGAGCATGCGCGCGGTGAGCGCCACCCGATCGCCCGGACGGTATTCGGAGCGGTCGACGCCAATCTGTGCGAAGCGGTTGCCGCCGGGATTGTCGCGCGGCGTCATGGTCCGGAGGACCTGTCCCCAGAAGCGGTAGAAGTAGCGGTCGCCGACGCGCCACCGCCACAGCCAGGTGCTGTCCGTCATGCACATGAGGCAGCGTCCCGCGCCGAACGGCTGGACCGCCAGTACGGGACGAGGCCCGGCGGCGTTGGGGCGAGCGGTGTTCACCACAAGGACGGTCGCGCCCGGCCTGGCCCGCTGTGCGCCTGCCATCCAGAGCATTCCGGGCAACTCCTGCCATATGCGCGCGTCGGCGACCGGGTCCGGCGCCATGCGCAGCAGAGCGTCCTGCGCCCCAGCAGGCGTCCTCGTCCAGCGGAACGGCTCTTCGAACGAGAGCGACTCGGCCTCGGACCCGACGGCGAGGGGCAGGACCGGCTCGAGCAGCGTCCCACTGTACTCGTGAGGCATGTGGTTCTCGCCTGCGATGATCACCAGGCTGCCGCCGCGATCCTCCACGAACCTCCGAAGAGCCCTCAACTGCGTCTCGCTGAAGTGAGAGCGTGGGACGTCGCCAAGGACGACGATGTCATACGAAAAGAGGGTTCGGTCGTCGCTCGGGAAGGCCGCGACGGGCAGGTTGCCCTCCGGCGTGGGCGTGCCGCCGGCGTCGGCGAGGTAGCAGGCGAAGCCGATCTGCGTATCGCGAAGCACGGCGTTCTTCAAGTACCGAAACTCCCAGCGCGGCACGCCGTCAACCATCAGCACCCTGAGCTTCTTGTCCACGACTTGCTGGAGGAACTGACGGGTGTTGTTCGCGGCGGTCGTCTCCACGGCAAGGCGGGAGACGCAGACCGCGAACGAAAACTCGCCGACGTCCTTGGGCGTGAACGTGAAGGGGACCGTCGTCTTCGCATCTGACGGACCGAAGCGCACCGTGCGGCTCGCGACAGGCTTGCCGTTGCGGGACAGTGTCACGGCTGCCTGCGAGCCGCCGTAGCCCCGCTGCCCCAAACCCACCCAGACCCTGACCTCGTTGCCCTTGCGAACCACGCGGTCAGCAAGGACCTCGGTAACCGCCACATCACGCGTCGGCGTCGGGTCGCCGACGCCTACCGTCGTGATGGGAACTCCGAGCTCACCGGCCCGGCGCGCCCACAGGGCCGGATCGTCACCCTGGTTGGAGCCGCCGTCGGACACGAGCAGGATGCCGCTCACGGGCGCGCCGGAGGTCGCGTCCAGGATTTCGCGCAGCACGGTACCGATCTGGGTGGCGCCCTGCGCAGCGGATCCGGAGCGCGCTGCACGGTCGGCTCGGCGGGCAAGGCCTGAGATGCCGATGGCCTCGGGCGCCTCCGCGAATGCGAACGCGCGCACATCGTAGCGATCGGCCAGGGCTCTCAGCGCGGGTCTGGGCCCATTCGAGAGTGCAAGGATTGCCAGCGTGCCGCGCGGCGTTCGGTGTGGGTCGGCTCCTGTCAGGCGTCGTACGGGTCCCGCCGCCGTTTCCGGCAGCCGTGCGTCCCGCAGGCCCATGCTGCCGGACACGTCGAGCGCGATCACGTAGGTCGTGCGCTGTTTGGAAACGGTGGTGGCCGTGAGCACGGGCCTCAGAAGCGCGGCGAGCAACGCTGCGACCGCGAGCATGCGCATGAGCGCGAGGAGCCCCTGCATGGCGCACCCCGGGCGTCGTGCATCGAGCCGGTAGTTGGCGACCGTCCAGATGATCATCAGCGCGAAGACCACGAGGGCGACGCCGAGCGGCCAACCGGTCAGCGCGACCTTGCCGGCGGCGGCAAAGGCGTCCGTGTCTCGGCCAAGTCCCCACAGCCACCTCAACGCCGGGCTCACGTGCGCCTCCCCGCCAGGCGGGCCGCGAGCGCCTCTATCGCAAGCAGTGCGAGGGCGGTCACGAGGAGGCCCTCCGACATGTCGTACCCGTGCCGCGTCGTCCGCACAGCATCGCGGAGGCTTTCGGCGCTGCGAGCGTAGCCCATCTGGATGCCGCCGGTCATTCGCCTGAGGACCGGCTCGCCGGCATGCGCCAGGTCGGACTCGGCGGGCGAAGCGTTCGCAGCGTAGGCGTCAACGAGTCGCGCGGGGTCATTGGGCGTCGAGACCCGGTATATCCCTGCCTGGGTCGCGGGCGGACAGCTCAAAGCCAGCGAGTCGGGCAGCCCGGTGGTGGGCAGTATGGACCCCGCCCCCGCAGGTGGCGTGATGCGAAAGGACTCGCGCGTCGAGGTCAGCGGGAAGCGCAGAACGCACTCGCCGCCGATCCCGACCATCCTTCGCTGCAGCTTCCCTGAGGCGAGGTGGGCTGTGAGCTGGTGAATAAGCGGAACGAACGCGGGCTTGAGGGGCAGGTCGGTCACGGACGGGTTGACAGGGAACGCGCACAGCAGGATGCTGCCGGCGCCGGCAGGGATCTCCACAATGGCGGGCTGCCCGTCGGCAAACCGCGCAGCAAGTCGGATGCGCCCACCTGCTGCACGGGTGCGAGCGCCCTGTAGCCGCATCTGCACCCGTTCGGTGAACTTCGCCGAGGCCAGGTCCGCCTCGTCCGACCCGCGGAACATCGCCAGTGCGGGATGGGAAAGCGCGGCGGTGTCGAGAGTGAACGCGCGGTCAAGAGACGTCGCCTGCCCCGCTCCGATCTGGAGGCCTCCGGCTTCAGGACCGGTGGCCAGGGCCTGCAGCGTCCGTCCGCCCTGGGCCGAGGCGAAGACGAGCACGCCGCCGCCCGCGTGCACGTAATCGCGGATGGCATCGGTCTCACGACGGGTCGGAGGGCCCGTACCGCTGACGACGATGGCGTCGAAGCCTCGCAGCGAGGCGCCTGCGGCGGTCACGCTCGGGCGCACCGTTACGCGTACGTCGCTGCTCCCGCCCTCGCTGACGCCGGTGGGGGCCAGTGCCGTGCTCACGAAGAGCGCATCGCCGGGGCGAGCCGCCGTGCCCTCCGGGCCGACGACCAGCACACGCATGGCAGGCCGGACCGACAGGGCGAACCACCCCGAGTTGTCTGTGGGCAGACCGTCGGGGGTGTCGAGGACGAGGCGGCCCGTCTGGGTCCCGGCCTGCTCAAACAGGTGGGCAAAGGTAGCGCGGGCCGATGAGTTGGGAGCCGCCGAGACGACGGCGGATCCGGCGGGGCGGCCGTTGACCTCGAGGCGCACCACGGCGGACTCCAGCCTGCGCCCGGTTCGGTTCGCGACGTCGGTTTCGATGCGGACGGGCGAAGCAGGCGTGACGAAGCCCCTGCTGAAGGACGGTGCGGAAAGCGATGCGTTGGGCCGGCGATCCTCCGCCACGTCGACCCAGGTGACGTGCGCCGCCTTCGCAAGAGCGGACCAGATCTCGTCCGCGCGCCCCTCGATCGGCTGCGCGAAACCCGTGAGCTGGTTGTCGGTGATCAGATAGACCTCTTTGCGTGCGGCCCGGCTCGGAGCCGCAAGCTGGGCGCACAAGCGGGCGACGGCCCGGTAGTCGGTGCCGTTATCGGTCACGGTTGCGGCCCGGATCTTCCTGCGCGCGCCCTCGAGGTCATGCGACGGCTCCCGGACCGGAACCTGGGGCCGCGAAGAGGCGAGGGCGAGCGACACCGTGTCGCCGTGTCTCAGCAGCCTCGCTACGATGAAGTCCGCGATGTCCTGGGCGCGTGCGAAGTCCGCCCTTCCGTCACGACGGAACCCCATGCTCATGGAGTTGTCGAGGGCGATCACTGCGTGGACAGGCGCATTGGCGGATCGGAGGGCCGCCGCAGGCGCACGCAGAACCGGCCGCGCGAAGGCGAGCACGACGGTAGCGACCAGCAAGGCCCGCAGGATGGCCAGCAGGAGTTGCTCAACACGAAGGCGCCTGCGCAGCTTCTGGTGCGAATGGAGAAGGAAGCGCCAGGCGCCCCACGGCACGATCCTCACCCGCCTGCGCCGGACGAGATGCAGCAGCAGCGGCAGGGCAGCCGCCGCCAGTCCATAGAGGAAGGCCGGGCTCAGGAACGTCACGACTGCCGCATCCGCTCGGAGAGGTAACGGGCCAGGGCCTCGTCAACAGGCCGGTCGGTCGTCAAGAGCGCATAGTCGGTGCGGAGGTCGCGGCACCCGCCTCTGAGGGTCGCTATGTGCTCCTCTACTGCCCTTCGGTACTCAGCCCGAAGCGCCCTCGGGTCGGCCTCAAGCCGTCCCTCACCCTCCAGACCCTCGAAGATAGTGTTGTCGCCGAACGGCAGCGTCAGCTCGTCCGGGTCCATCACGTGCAGCACGATGACCTCGTGCCTGCGATGGCGGAAGTGCTGTAGGCCCCGGAGTATGCTCTCGGTGTCTTCGAGCAGGTCACTGAGCACGATCACCAGTCCCCGGCGACGGATGCGCTCGGCCAGGTCGTTGAGGGTCCGGCCAACATCGGTCGTGGGCTCCGGGCGTGCCTGCTCGATGCGGCGGAGGATCTCCCGGGCTTGAGCGGGCGTGCCGGCCGGCGGCAGGTAGTGGGTGACGCCGTCCGCGAACAGCGCGAGGCCCACCGTATCGCGCTGCCGCAGAAGCAGGAACGTCAGCGCGGCGGCTACCGCGCCGGCATACTCGAGCTTCGTCAGCGCACCAGAGCCGTATGTCATGGACGAGCTCAGGTCCAGGGCGATGTGAGCCTTGAGATTCGTCTCCTCTTCAAACTGCTTGACATGGTAGCGATCGGATCGTCCGTAGACGCGCCAGTCTATATGCCGGATCTCGTCGCCCGGCGTGTAGTCGCGGTGCTGGGCGAACTCCACGCTGTAGCCGTGATGGGGGCTTCGGTGCATCCCGGAGATGACGCCCTCGACGACGACGCGGGCGCGCAGCTCGAGCGACGCGATGCGTGCCAGCGTGCGGGGATCCGCCAAGGGCGGCATCAGGTGCGTCCTGTGTGGATCGTGTCGTGCCGCGTTGATGGGCGCTGGTCGGGCGACGCCGATGGGGCTACGCCTGTCCTCGAGTGGAAGGGCAGGACGCTGCGGCGCGAGCGAGGCCGGACGTCAGCCAAGATGCTCATTCCTTGAGCCTGGGCGTGGCCTCTATCAGCCGGTCAACGATGGTGTCGGAGGTCAGACCCTCTGATTCTGCGCTGAAGTTCGGGATGATCCGGTGCCGGAGAACGGGATGTGCGATGGCGGCTACGTCTTCGGTCGTCGCATGGTTGCGGCCGTTCAGGGCTGCGCGTGCCTTGGCCCCGATCACAAGATGCTGGGACGCCCGCGGCCCCGCGCCCCAGCTCACGAACTCACGGACGAAGTCCGGCGCTTCCGCGGCGCCCGGGCGCGTAGCTCGTGCGAGCGAGAGCGCGTACGTGAGCGTATGGTCGCCCGCCGGTATGCGCCGCACCAGGCCCTGCAACTCGAGAAGGTCCGCTGCGGAAAGCTGCGGTTCGGCCCTTCTCTCCGACGCGCCCGTGGTGGCGCGGACGATGGCGAGCTCCTCGTCCGCGGACGGGTAGTCCACGCGGATCATGAACATGAACCGATCCAGCTGGGCCTCGGGCAGCGGGTAGGTCCCCTCCTGCTCGATTGGGTTCTGGGTCGCCAGCACGAAGAAGGGATCGGGCAGCGGGTAGGGGGTACCGCCTGACGTGACGCGTCGTTCCTGCATGGCCTCCAGGAGCGCCGCCTGCGTCTTCGGCGGAGTACGATTGATCTCGTCCGCGAGGACCACGTTGGCAAAGACGGGGCCCTTCATGAACACGAACAGGCGCTCACGCGTGACCTTGTCTTCCTGGATGATCTCGGTCCCGGTGATGTCGGCCGGCATGAGGTCAGGGGTGAACTGGATGCGCTTAAACGAGAGCTCCAGCGAGTTGGCGACGGTGCTGACCAGGAGGGTCTTCGCAAGGCCTGGAACACCCACGAGCACGCAATGGCCGCGTGAGAGCACCGCAATGAGCAACTGCTCGATGACGGCGCTCTGGCCGACGATGACATTGCCGACTTCCGCACGGATGCGATCGTATGCGTCCTTCAGCCTGGCAAGCGATGCGACATCGCCCTGCGCCGGCTCGACTCCGGCCCCCTCTTTCGACACGTGTGTCCTCCTCGACGGCGCGGGACGGCGCCGGTACATGTGGTCACTTCTGGTAGATGGGGAGCAACCCGGCCGGCACCTGAAGACACAGCACCCCCATCGCGGTCGCGTACTCATCGCCGGGATTGTCGCTCCAGTGGCCGTCCTTCGCCTGTGAGCCGATGAGCCGCTCACGAACGGCGACGTACCAGTCCTTCCAGGGCTTTCCTCCGACTTGATAGAACGCCTGCGTGCAATAGTAGAGCGAATAGAACTGGTACTCGCGATAGGCCCACTCATACTTGTCGAGCGGGTGCTGAATCAGGTAGCTGACGCCGTTCTTGCACTCTTTGGCGTCGCCCTCGCCGCAGAGGTACAGGCACAGGACGGCTGCGCCGGTGCGGGCCGGTCCCGAACTCCGGTTGCTGATCTGATAGCTGAAGCCGCCGTCGGAGTTGTTCTGGCACCTCTTGATGTAGCCGACAGCCCGCAGGACAGTCTCCCTGGGCACCGAGATGCCGGCGTTAGCCGCAGCGCGCAGCGCGACGAGCTGCACGACCGTCACCGAAATGTCCGCGTCGGTCGCCTGCGGCTGGTAGCGCCAGCCGCCCTCGGCGTTCTGCGTCTGCGCGATCAGCTTTGTCGCGTCGGCGAGCTTCTTTCGGAGGTCATCGCGGCGCGACATGCCGTAGAGCTCCGCAAGCGCGAGGGTGGCGAAGCCGTGGCCATACATGGGGGGGCCGGCGGACCCGCCTCGGAAGACGAGGCCATTGCGCTGAACGCTCTCCGCCAGCCAGTCTGCGGAGTGGCTCAGGAAGGTCCCGAACTTGCCTCGTCCCGGCTGATGCCCGGCGGAAAGGAACGCCAGAACAGCCAGGCCGGTCACGGCTGCATCCGCGTTGTACTGGGCGCTGTTCCAGTGTCCGTCGGGCTGGACTCGTGATGCGAGGAACTGAAGGCCCTTACGGACCGCAGCCTCGGAGGCAGGCGTGCCCAGGTACTCCCGGGCCTCGACATCGAAGGGATCTCGGCGCTGGGCCAGCGATGCTGCCTGCGGCAGGAACGCGAGCAGGCAACCGACCAGAGCCATGTGCATGTGACCTGCGGCCGTGCGGCGGCGCTGATGGAGCGGTGTCCTCCGGCGACCCATCAGTGCCGCTCCGAGAGCGCCCTGTAGTAGCGGTTCACGAGGTCGCGGTACTCCGGCGGGACTCGATCCAGCCTCCCCTGTTGCAGAAGCTGCTGCTCACGGGCGCTCAGACCTCCGAAACGGAACGTCCCCGTCGCAGGCGGCCGGAAGCGGCTGAGGGCCTCCGAGACGATTGGCGCGTTCCGTGACCCCGGTGCGCGCTCAGAGCGGGCATCCGCCTGCCTGCCCCGGCCTGCGGTCGCCCTTCTGACCGACGATGCCAGCTCCTCCCGGTTGCGGCCGAGGATCGTATCCAGCGAGTTTACCACGCTCCGCTGGCGCTCCTGCGTGCTCGGGCCGGTCTCCTGTCTGCGCAAGGCGCTCTCGATGGGCTTCACCGATTCGGAGACCTGTCGCAGTGCCTCGGCCTCCGCTACCGCCTCCCGGGTCCGATCGGCGACCGCGCGCAGCCGGTCCTTGATATTGACCTCCGCTTCGGCCAACTGCGAGGTCTCGCGAGCCTCCGGTTCGGTGAGCTGTCTGCTCGAACGTACCGACCGGCGGCTCTCCAGGGATGCCGTCTCGGCCTGAATCTGCGCCTGCATCTCGCGCATGGCCCGGATCTCCCCGGCAGACTCCGCCATCTGGTGTTCGGGAGATCCTCGGTCGCCCGCCTCCTGCTGCAAGGCCGCCGACAGGCGTTGCTGTTCGAGTGACGCCGCGAGCCGTTCCAGCGTCTGGGCGGCGTGCGACTGGGATCGTCTCGTTGCCGGACCCATGTCCTTCCGCCAGAGGCCTCCGGAGGCGTCACCCATGCGCCTCTGGGCCTGCCAGCCCATCCACTTCATCGCCTCGGTGGGCATGCCCTCGATCGTCTTGCCGAGCCGCTGCCCGAGCTGGTCCTGTTGAGGCGCAAGCGCGTGGGCTTGCCTGGTCACGGTTGCGTCATCCTTGCCCGACGTCGCCACATGCGCCGCAGAGGTCTGTCGCTCAAGTCGGCGCTGGTCGCGTGCCAGCGCTTCCACCGCGCGCTGAGCTTCCAGGGCGTCCGCCTGCGTCTCCAGAAGTCGTGAAGCCTCACGTGCTTCCATCGCGGCCTGGAGAAGGTCCCGGACCGCCTGCCTCGCCGGCGGCGTCGCCTCGGGTGCGTTGTTTGCCGACAGGGAGCGAGATGCGCGCTGCATGGAGTTGGCGGCCCTTGATGCTGCGTCCGCCGCCGCGGGCGCCGGCGCGAGGGAAGGGAGCATCCTGCGAGTGGTTGCTTCGAGACCACGCTCGTCACCGGCGATCCTGGCCGCCTCATCGGCCGAGGGGCGACGCTCGGCTGCCTGCTGTATGGCGCGCTGCTTGTTGGACAGGTCGGTCAGTTGGTCCGCGAGTCGGCCCAGCGTCTCGGCCTGGCGATTCAGGTCATCCGACGTGCGCGCCGTTGTCTCGCCCGTCAGAAGGTCCGAGGCGAGCCGCTGCAGCGCGCGGGCGCTTTCGGTCTGCTCCGGCACGGCCGCGCCCGGGTCGCCGGCCGACACCTGCCGCTGGGCCTCCGTCTGTCTGGAGGGAACATCCTGGGCGGCGAATGCCTGCGCGGCACGCCGCGTGGCGCCGGTCTGGTCGTTGGCGGCGGCAGTCTCGACGCGATAGGAGAGCGCCGTGGTTCGGTCGCGCAGGCCGGCCTGCTGGGCTGCCAGCTCGGCACGTGCCGCTGATGGAGCAGCGCCCTCGCGGGTGGCAGCCGAGCTGAACTGCTCCGACAGGGCCTGCGTGCGGTCTGCCAGCGACTGCTGAGCCTGGGCAAGGGCAACCGCTTCTCGCGCAAGCTCGGCGGGTGAGGCGGGAGGAGCGTTCTGGTTCGCCAGCCGCTCCAGCGACTGCCGGATGCCGGTCGCCTGCGTTGACGCGACCTCACGAGCCTGCTCGGCGCTTGCCGATGCCTGGCTCATCAGGCGGGCCGCCTCCTCCATCTGAGCTGCGGCTCGCGGCATCGCGCCGGCTGTCATCGCCCCGAGCTCTCGGGCCAGGGCGGCATGGTGTGCCTGTTCGCGCTCCGTGGCGATCCCGTTCTCCGCCGCGCGCGCCGCAGTCTGGGCAATGGCGGCTCGCAGCTCCGCGGTGCGTGCCGCGACCGCACGCTGCTCAGCGGCGGCGGCCCGCAGGCGATCGGGCGCGGCCCGCCGGTTCGCGAGGCGGCTCTCAAGCGCGCGCTCCATGAGAGCGAGCCGACTCAGTTGCGCCAGGTGCTCGCTCATCGCGGACTCGATCCGCTCTCGCATCTCCTGATCGCTCACGATGCGGACCCGGTATTCGGCGGAACGGCCCACGTTCGGCCCGCTCACGTTGTCGCGGTCCGAAGCGGCCACGCGATAGGTGACGATGTCGCCGGGCCTGAGCCCCAGAGCCGGGAGCCGAAGATCGAACGCCGTGTACGCGTCACCAGGTCCGTTCCCGTGGCGCAGCGGAAGGTCGCTGGTTCGGATCGCGCCGGGTCGCCCGTGCTGGAGCCGCATGCTCCCGACGCCGTAGTCGTCTCGCGCCTCGGCGACAATCCGGACCGTGCCTCGGGGCGCACGCTCCACGTCGGCGTTCGGCGACGTCACGCGAACGACCGGCGCACGGTCGCGAATCGTTCGGATCGAATACTCGGGGTCCGGTTGACTCCTGAAGCCGTGTGCATCCTTCAGGGAGAGTCGCGCCGTCATGTCTCGCACGAGAGTCAGCGACGCCGTAGCCTCGTCGCCGCTGACATCCATGCATGTCGGCGCGGCGCCGCCCACCGTCATAGAGGCGCCGGCCAGCGGCTTGTTCGCTCGCAGAATGAACCGTGCAACGCTTCCGACGGGGGCTACCGTGTTCGCAGTTGAGCCCTGCGTTGTGGAGGGCGACCTCGCCATGTATGCCGGGTAGGTGATCGTCACCGCGACGGAGCGGACCACGGGGCGGTCCTCCACGGTTATGCGGTACCGGTTGGAGACGCCGTCGTTCGCCCGGGCGTAGTAGCTGAGATCGTCCTGGAGCGCCGGCACCCGGGCCATGAAGCGGCCGCTGAGGGGCGTCGGACCCGCCCGGCGGAGCCGCCGCTGCTCCCACGGGCCGGAGCCTGACCGGAGGAAGAGCGTTACGGCCGACGCCGGCGCTCCCTCGGTTCGGATCGTCAGCGCAACTCCGTCGTTGCGAGCGACCCGCGCGTTGCCTGGGGCGACATAGACCCGGGTCTGAGCCCAGATCGGGATATCGGAGAACGGGTCGAGCACGCGCTGCAGCCAGTTGGCCACCGATAGCGGGGTGAGAGCAGCCTGCGCGAGGAGCGCCGTGAGCGCTGCTGCAGCGAAGGCTGCCGGTCGGCGTAGCCCGTGGATGGGTACGACCTGGCGCATGTCCAACTGCCGGGCCACTGCGGCCGCATCCTGTGTCAAGGCATCCGCGAGCTCGGATGACGTATCGGCTCGATACGCCTGCAGTTCAACAGCAGTCAGCAGGCGCTCCCGGAGATCGGGGAAGCGCCGCTCGGCCCAGAGCGCAAGGCGTGTGTCAGAGAGCGCCCTTAGCCTGGGGCCCAGCAGGGCCGCCGCGAGCGTTGCGATTGCCGCGCCGGCCAGCGTGAGCAGTGCTGCCAGTCGCCCGACTGTCGTCAGCACGATTGCCCGGTCAAGATGGTAGAGGAGGAGCGCCAGACAAGCGGATACGCCAGTACCGACGCACACGGCCTTCACAGCGGCAACCCGTTGGCCGCGGCGCCTCGCGATCGCGAGACCGTGGTGTATCGTATCTATGGTCGCCATGTGCAATGCATGCGCGCAGACCTCGCGGAGCGCGCAATCTACTCTTGAGACGCACGCGGGAGCCAAAGGTGACAGAGGACACAGACAAGCCTGCGCGAAACCGAGCGTGATGCTATGGAGTAGTACGTTGCGGCTCGCGGCCCGTGCGGCGAAGGCAAGGCCGCCATGAGTATCCAGAATCGAGAGCGAGTGAATGAAGCGTTGGGTCGTCCTGGGGTGTCTCGTCCCGCTGCTGGTGGTCTTCGGCCTTGGCTGGTGGGGCTACCGCCGCCTTGTTAGCAAGCCTCCGAAGCCTGTCCGGTATGCCACCGTGGATCGAGGAGACGTAGACATAAAGGTGGTCGAGACGGGAGCTATTGAGCCGCTGAAGAAGCTGGAGGTGAAGTCCAAAGTCGCCGGACGACTCGCCCGGCTCTATGTGGATGAGGGCGATCGCGTCGTCGTCGGTCAGACCCTGGCGGAGATAGACCCGACGGAGATCAACAGCCAGGTCAACCAGATGCGGGCGCAGGTTGATGGGGCGCGGGCCCGGCTTGCCCAGGCCGTCAAGGCCGTTGCCTACCAGAAGGAGCAGACGCGCACCCTCATCACGCAGGCCGAGCAAGCCGTCTCGTCCGCCGAGGCGCGGCTACGCTCCGCGGAGCGGACGCGGGCGACCCAGCCCACCATAGTGCAGAGCGACGTGAGCCAGGCTGAGGCGTCGCTGGCAAGCGCCCAGAAGAGCCTCGACCTGATGCGTGATGCGACGCACCCGCAGGCTCTGGTGCAGGCCCGATCTGGGCTGGAGGAGGCAAAGGCCGCATCTGACCAGGCGGGCCGCAACCTGGAGCGGCAGCGCAGCCTCCTGACGCGGGGCTTCAGCTCGCAGCAGGCGGTGGATGCCGCGGTTTCGGAGCAGGCAGCGGCATCGGCGCGGCTGGCCCAGGCCCAGAAGCGCATGGACCTTGTGCTGGACCAGCAGAAGCTGGAGCTCGCCGAGGCGGAGGCGAGGGTCCGACAGGCTCGCGCGTCGTTGGATCGAGCAAGGACCGGCGAGACCCTCCTCTCGACGCGGGACGACGATGTCAAGGCTGCGCAAGCCGGGCTGGTGCAGGCTCGCGCGCAACTGGCGGGCGCCATCGCGGGACGCAAGCAGGACAGGATGCGCGAGGATGACGTGGCCCAGGCACGATCCGCGGTCGTGCAGGTGGCGAATCAACTGAGTGAGATCGCGGTGCGTCAGGGCGACACTCGACTGGTGGCCACCATGTCGGGCGTCGTGACCAAGCGATACGTCGAACAGGGCGAGCTGATCACGAGCGGGGTCAGCACCTTCTCGTCGGGCACGCCGGTACTACAGGTGGCGGACCTCTCCCGGATGCTCATCAAGGCCAGTGTTAACGAAGTGGACGTGCAGAAGATCCGCGTGTCGTTGCCGGTCGAGATCACCATTGACGGAGCCAAGGGCGTTAAGTTCCACGGACGCGTGAGGAAGGTGGCGCCATCGGCGATCGGGGCCGGAGACCCCGGCGCCGCCCAGCGCGGCGAAGGACCGGTGATCCGTTTCGCCGTGGAAGTGGCGGTGGACCGGCCCGATCCGAGGCTGAGGCCCGGCATGAGCGCAAGGTGCACCATCGTGGTCCGGCGCCGGACCAGCGTCATGCGTCTCCCGGCAGACGCCGTTGCCGGCGATGGTCGGGCTGCGTCGGTCCAGGTCGCCCACGAGACGAAGACGGGCGGGAAGGCGGCGACCCGCTACGAGACGCGTAAGGTCGTCGCAGGGCTGCGCGGCGACAGCTATGTAGAGGTTGTCTCCGGGCTCAAGATAGGGGACAGGGTGAAACCGGGTGTCTTCAAGGGCCCGAAACGGAAGACGATTGATCTGAACTTCGACTAGGCGTGGCGCGCCCCGCTGACGGGAGGGCGAGGCTCCTGCCGAGCCACGGGCCGCGAACGGCGTCGGGCCGGAAGACGTCCTGTGGCCCATCAGAGGCACGAAGTTCCGGCATTGGGAGGAACGGGATGAACGAGGAGATCTCACGCATCCTGAGATTGCTCGAAGAGGGCAAGATCAGCGCGGATGAGGCCGAGCGCCTGATCCGCTCGCTCAGGGAAGGGCACACCAAGGCCGCGGAGCCTTCGGAGAAGCGCTGGAAGTGCGAGGGCAAACCGGAGCCGCCGGACGTGCTCAGGAGCATTGTGCGGGCGTTCAAGGCGGCCGCGCGCAGGCAGCGCCGCTTCACGTGGTGGCGCTACTACTGGTTCGCGCACAAGCTCGCCGAGGCGCGCCAGCGGAGGGTATCGGCCATGACCGTGGAGGCGCGAGTGCGCCACCTGTTCGCGCATCGCGGCCTTGCCGACGGCGGTCCTGACGGTGCAGCGGCCTCCACGGCGCTCGCGGACCTCGCATTCGATGACATGGCCCGCGACGTCTTGCGGTTCTCCATCGAGGACGAGTTCGGCATCAGCGTCACCTCCGACGATGTGACGGCGTTCCAGACGGTCGGAGACGTGGTGGCGTGGGTGACGGCGAGGGTACCGGACACGGCGCCCCAGCCGGGCGCCGACGCACGGGCCGGCGCCGATGCGTCGGAGGCGGCCGAGGCGCCGGAACCGCCGCGTGCGCCCGAGCCTCCTGAGCCGCCGAGCGCCTGAGCCCATTCCGCGATGACCCTGCTGCACTGTCTCCTGACGGCGCTCGCGAACCTGCGAGCGAACAAGATGCGGAGCGCCCTGACGATGCTGGGCGTGATCATCGGCGTCAGCGCCGTGATCATCATGGTCAGCATCGTCGAGGGCGCGAGGGCGAAGATCGTCCAGGAGTTCGAGCGGCTCGGCTCAAGCCTTATCATCGTCGCCTACGATCCGCGCAAGGTCCAGGAGGAGCGCTCAACGCGTCGCCTGGTCGGCCTAACGATGGACGATGTGCGAGCGCTGCGCGAGCAGTGCGACCTGGTCTCAGGGCTGTCGGCTGAGCTTCCGGTGCCCCAGGAGTTCACGCTCAAGCGCTACGACCTGGAGACGAAGGCGCGTATCAACGGCGTGCAGCCCGACTACTCGCGCCTGCGTAACGTCCAGGTTGCGCTGGGCAGATTCATCACCGACGACGATGTGGAGAACTGGACCAAGGTCTGTGTCGTAGGCTCAAAGGTCAAGACCGCCCTGTTCGGCAACACCGATGCCGTCGGACAGGACCTGGACATTCAGGGCGTCACGGCCACGGTGGTGGGAGTGCTTGAGCCGAAGGGCAGGAGCGGCGACCAGGACTCGGACAAGACAGTGCTGGTTCCGATCACCACCATCCAGAAGCGCTTCATCGGAAGCGAGGTGGTGGGCGTCATCTGGGCGCAGCCTGCATCTTCGAGCATGATCGCGCCGGCCATGGACCAGATCTGGGAGTGCTTGATGCGCCGGCACTCCAACGCCCCCGGGTTTCAGGTGGACAGCCTGGAGAACATCCAGAATGCGATAGGCCGCGTGCTGAGCATATTCGGATTGGTGCTGGGCGGCATTGCCGGCCTGGCGCTGCTCGTCGGCGGGATCGGCATCATGAACATCATGCTGGTCTCGGTCACCGAGCGGACGCGTGAGATCGGCCTGAGGAAGGCGGTCGGCGCCCGGCGCCGCGACATCCTCTTGCAGTTCCTGATCGAGTCGGCGACGGTCTCGGGGACAGGCGGACTCGTCGGGATCGGGCTGGGCGCCGGCTTCGCCTATGTCGCATCCATGATCACGCGGCAGGTGATGAAGGGCGGGATCGGGGGGCGCGGCATACCGGCGCACCTGCCGATGTGGTCCATACTTGGGGCGTTCCTGTTCTCGGCCGGGGTCGGCGTGTTCTTCGGCTTGTACCCGGCCATCCGCGCCGCCCGGCTCGACCCCATAGATGCCCTGCGCCACGAGTAGTATAATGCCGCGTCATGAAGACGAAGCGGAAGCCCGAGCAGGAAGACGGGCGGCGAGTGGTCGTGCACAATCGCAAGGCAAGACACGACTACACCATCGTGGAAACCTACGAGGCGGGAATCGTGCTCGTCGGAACCGAGGTTAAGTCGCTGCGCGGCGGGAACGCGAGTCTGCAGGACGCATATGGCGCCGTCGAGAACGGCGAAGTCTGGCTTCACAACATGCACATAGCGCCGTACGATCAGGGCTCCCGCTGGAACGCCGAGCCGAGGCGGCCGCGCAAGCTCCTGCTGCACCGGCGCGAAATAGATCGCTTGCGCGGTCATGTGGAGCGCAAGGGCTACGCCCTGGTGCCGCTGTGCCTCTTCTTCAGGGACGGGTATGCCAAGCTGGACCTCGCCCTCGGGGCCGGCAAGCGGCTCTACGACAAGCGAGAGACGATCGCTCGGCGCGATACCGACCGCGAGGCTGAGCGCGAACTGAGATCGCGGGGCGACGACTGACAGGAGCGGGGCGACGCGCCGGCGCCCCACACTGTCGGAGAGGTCCACACTATGGCAGGTGCCTTCTTCGGTGTGCCGCTTGCTGCTCTCGCGCTGATCATTGCGGCGATCCCGGTCATCAGGCTGGTCCATCTGGCGATTGACGGTCAGCTTGACGTCGGGCTGGTGATAGCGGGCGGCTTTCTCTACATCGCCCTTGTGGTCTCGGTGGCGGCGGGGCCGAGTGCGGTCAAGGTAGGTGCGCTTGTTCTGATCCTCGTCTCTGCGGTCCTGTTCCCGTTCTTCAGCGGCGTCTCGGCCGACGTAGAGAACAAGCGCATGGATGACGCCCGGATGCAAGCCTATGCCGCGGCGCTGGAGCGCAATCCGGCCGACCCTGTCGCTCGCATCGCGCTCGCCGAGGAGTTGGAGAAGCGGGGTGATGTGGATCAGGCCATCGAGCACCTGGAATGGACGCTTCGCGAGTTTCCCAAGCTGTCAATCCAGCACCAGGCCACGCTCGAAGCCTGGAAGCGCGAGGTGGCCCGCCGGGGCGTGCCGCAGACGTTCTTCTGCCACATGTGTCATGCCGAGCAGTTGCCTGGCGCTACGATGTGCTCCGAGTGCGGCGCCATGTTCGGTACCATGGACGGCGTGCGACAGAGGGTGATCCGCGAAGGTGGTCCCAGGGTCATCCTCCGCGCGTGGATCATCGGCGTGCCGGTCATCATGCTGGCGCTGTTCCTCCTGCTGGAGCTGCCCAGCATCATCGCCGGTCCGATCATTCTGGCGTCGGTGTGTGTTGGCGCGTGGCTCTTCCTGAGGTGGGTGGGTGGCGACATCGGGCGGCCAATGGACTGACCCGCGGGGACTTTCCGGTTTTCCGCACTCGCAGTCGCTTCGCCTTGTCGCCGCTATGTGGTCGGGACGGGGACTTTCCGGTTTTCCGCGCTCGCAGTCGCTTCGCCTTGTCGCCGCTATGTGGTCGGGGCGGGGACTTTCTGCTTTTCCGCGCTCGCAGTCGCTTCGCCTTGCTGCCGCTGTGTGGGCGGGGCGGGGACTTTCTGCTTTTCCGCGCTCGCAGTCGCTTCGCCT
>Ga0172368_10002629_pt1 | contig 22604 bp, 28 predicted proteins | sample Lak11m_FD_114540 | JGI IMG/M metagenome (GOLD analysis project Ga0172368, IMG submission 114540) | Freshwater microbial communities from Kabuno Bay, South-Kivu, Congo - kab_022012_11m | ecosystem: Environmental > Aquatic > Freshwater > Lake | place: Democratic Republic of the Congo: South-Kivu...
CAGTTAAGAGCGAACTACCCTGCTGCCGGGTGTTACGATCCGGTGCCGGGAGCTGTCGGGGCTACCGGCGCCTGCTGAGGCGCCCAGCCGCGCATCCCGCCGCGCATCATCGGGCCGTGACCGCCAGCCCCGAAACCGCCACGCCCCTGACCCGGGGTGAAGGGGTTATCGAGCATGAAGGGCGCCATCGCCTGCCTGCGCGCCAGCATCCAGTCGGCCTGTTCCTGGGTCAGGCGGCCATCCTTGACCGCCTGCTCGATGACCTGCTGCTGGCCGGCGGTCAGGGCGTCGATCAACTGCTGGTCGGTGATGCCCTTTTCTTTGGCGATGTCGGCCAGCGTCTTGCCTGCCTGGTGCTCGGTGTAGATCTGCTCCTGGCTCATGCCGAGCAGCTTGGTGATGGCGTCGGAGAACCCGACGACGCCCACCGCATACGGGACGATGCCCAACTCGACACCATCCTGCGTGAACGCATAAAGCCGCGTGTGATAACACGCCCAGTGGGGATGCAGCGTAGCTTGTTCTGTCGAAACCAGGTATTCGGCGATATCGCCGTCCGGGTCGAGAACGCAGATGGCCGGGATGCGACCTTCTGACACAGCCTTCTGGCGGCGAGCCTCCCGCAACAGGTTCTCGGCCGTGAAGATGGATGGCGCGCCGTGTGCTTTGTGCTCCAGAATCGGTGGTCTCGGCTCCGGCATGTTATCCAGGCGCATCAGCGGGAGAGACTGGCGGTGATCAGGGCAGCGGCCCGGTCGATTTCCTCGACTGTCGTCCAGCGGCCCAGGCTGAAGCGCACAGCACCCAGAGCAAGGTCAGGTTGCAGGTGCATGGCCAGCAGAACTCCCGAGGGCTCAGTGCGACCGGAATGACACGCCGAGCCGGTCGAGGCGGCGATCTCGGGCACGCTCGCCAGCAGCGTGTTGCCGTCGCAGCCGGCGAAGCTGACGTTGAGCGTGTTGGGCAGGCGCCTGGTCGGGTGGCCGTTCAGGTGGACCTGCGCGCCACCTGCCACGAGGGCTTCGTACAAGCGGTCGCGCAGGCCGCTCAGCCTCTCGCTTGCTTCCGTCAGGCTCTCCCCGGCGATGCGGCAGGCTTAGCCAAGACCGGCCATGTAGGGCACGTTCTCCGTGCCGGCACGCCGCCCGCCCTCGTGGCCGGCGCCGTGGATGAGCGGCTCCAGCCGCACACCCCGCCGCACGTAGAGCGCGCCGATGCCTTTGGGTGCGTACAGCTTGTGGCCGGCTACCGTGAGCAGGTCCACGTTCAGCTCGTCGACCAAGGTGGGGATCTTGCCGACCGATTGGGCAGCGTCGGTGTGCATCAGCACGTCGTGCGCCCGCGCGATGCGGCCGATGTCGGCGATGGGCTGGATGGAGCCGGTCTCGTTGTTGGCGTGCATGATCGTGAGGAGGACCGTGCGGGGCGTGATGACCTTCTCAACGTCCGCGGGGTTCACCATCCCGTACTCGTCGACGGGCAGATAGGTCACAATGAAGCCACGCCGCTCCAGATAGGCGGACGTCGCGAGAACAGCCGGGTGCTCGATCTGTGATGTGATGATATGGTCGCCCCGGTCCTGGTACGCTTCGGCGCCCCCCTTGATGACCAGGTTATCGGCCTCGCTGCCCCGCCTGTGAAGCCGATCTCGTCCGGTCTGGCACCGAGTAGTCCTGCCACCTACCCCCGTGCTCGTTCGACGGCTGCGTGCGCCTGCTGCCCGTAGGCGTGCGAGCTTGAGGGGTTGCCGAACTCGTGACGCAGGTACGGAAGCATCGCATCCAGCACTCGCGGATCGACCGGCGTCGTCGCGTTGTAATCCAGGTAGATGAGTTGCGTCATCGTATCCTCCTCAAGATTTCGACACCTCCCGTATCTGAGGTGTTTGATCCGGCATCATGGTTTCGCCTTGCGCGCTGTCCCGCCGGGCCGGCAACGTTTCGTACATCACGTTGGCCACCACAGTGCCCGATAGAAACGTGAGCGCCCCGATGACGCCAATCGCTGCCGGAATGCCAAGCAGGTCCGCAATCACGCCGGCCGTGATCGCGCCGATGGCGTAGCCACCGTCCCGCCACAGCCGGTACACCCCGACTGCGCTGGCCCGCCAGTCGGGATGCGCCACGTCGGAAACGGCCGCCAGCAGGGTAGGATACACGAGCGCCGTGCCGAGGCCAAGCAGGACCGCTGCCGCCACCCAGACCCAGAAGGACCGGCCGGCCACCAGCATAAAGATACCGGCGGCTTGCACCAACATGCCGGCGGCGATCGGCCACTTCCGGCCGAGGCGGTCGCTCACCGGCCCGGTCAGGACCTGCGTCAAGCCCCACACGCCAGGGTAAAGGGCTGTGATGATCGCGATCTGCCCCACCGGCAGCCCGGCGGCAGCCAGAAAGATGGGTATCAGCCCCCAGACCATGCCGTCGTTCAGGTTGTTCACCGAACACCGACAACGTCAACCCAATGAGTGCAAAGGCGATACCGGGGTAGAACGGTACGGGGCGCAAGCCATACCTGCTGGGTCAGGAGGCCGGTCAGCAGGGCCGAGAGCGAGACGGCCAGGTAACCGGCGAACTCGTTCAGTCCATGGCCAGCCCGCGCCGCCTGGGGCCGACCAGGTCGATCTTCATGATCACGGTGGTGGACCAGCACAGCCCCTGGTTGATGCCCAGTAACACGTTGGCAACGATCACCCAGTCCCAGCTAGGGGCAAAGATGAGGATGAGAGGGACGGGCAGGCCCGCCAGCCAGCCGGCAATCAGGATGCGCTTGCGGCCAATCCGTTCTGACAGCCGGCCGGCGAACAGGTTGGACAGGGCTTTGACAATGCCGAAGCTGACGAGAAAGGACAGGATGGCGGCCCGCGATGCGAGCCCAAAATCGGCTCCAGCGATCAGAGGCACCACCGTACGTTCCAGTCCCACCATCGCGCCTACGAAGGCGTTCACCACGACTAACAGCGTGAATTGCTGCCAGTTAGCCCTCAGGCCCAGTTCTACCCGTTTCTCATGCATCATCACGCTCAACGGGATAGCCTGCTTTCTGCCAACCTGAGAAGCCGCCCTCCAGCAGAGCCAGCGAGCGATAGCCCTGGCGGGCGAGCAGCGATATGGCAACGGTGCTGCGATCGGCGTGCCCGCAGTGGACGACGATCGGCTGGTCTTTGGGCACGTCGGGATGCACGACCGGCAGCGCTCCCGCCTCGACGTTGCGGGCGCCGGGGATGTGCCCGGCGCGCCACTCGGCGTTCTGGCGCACGTCAAGCACGAGGGGTGAGTTGCCCCTTTCCATCTGGTCGAGCAGTTCCTTCCCCGGCTTCATGCGCAGTTGCTCCATGGGAAGCCTTGCTGCCTGCCAGGCATTCATCCCACCATCCAGGTAGCCTCGCAGGTCATCGTAGCCGATGCGTATCAGTTGGCGGATGGCCTCGATCCGATCTTCAGAACTGTCGACGACCAGGATAAGCGGGCTACCAAACGGCACGACCCAGCCGGCCCAGCTAATCAGCGGCGCGCCGAGCGGAATACCGAAGCTGCCGGGGATGAGGCCAGCGAGAAATTCCTGCGGGCTGCGGATGTCGAGAACTGCTACGCCTTCTTGAGCTCCTCTTTGGACTGACTCGGCCGAGAGCGGAGCGAGCACCGGCAGGCCCCTAAGCACCCGCGGCCCCTGGCGGTTGATGTCTCGCATGTAGCGAAAGTAAGTCGGGTACGAAGGCAGGTCTTTCAGCGCCAACTCGGCGAACTCGGCCTCCAAGCGCGCCTGGACCAGGCGGTTGTGGAGCCGCTCCTGGCCGAGCGTCGTGGTGCGAACCGAGGAGGTCGGGGCGGCACAGAAGGATCCAGCACCGTGAGTCGGATATACCGCCACATCGTCCGGCAGCATAAGCAGCCGGTCGTGCAGCGTGTGATACAACTGGTGCGTCAAGTCGTTGGTGTGCTCAGGCCCCAAGAGGTCGGTGCGGGCTGCGCCGCCCACTATCAGCGCCCCACCGGTGAAGACAGCCGCCACGCGCTCCAGGGCTGCCTGCCTGACTGCGAAGCTCACATGCTCAGGCGTGTGGCCGGGAGTAGCCATCGTCTCGACCAGGAGATCGCCGACCGAAAGTCTGGCCCCATCTACGAGCCGAACGTGCTCGAAGGCCAGTCCGGCGTCAGCGCTTGCCCCCACCGCCAGCCCGCGTTCAGTCGCCTCGCGCGCACCTGAGAGGAAATCGTTGTGAAGGTGCGTGTCGAGGGCGTGGGTCAGGCGCAAGCCCAGACCCTCGGCCACCCCGAAGTAACGGTCGACATCGCGCTCGGCGTCGATGAGGATAGCCTGCCCGGTCTCTTCCGATGCCAACAGGTACGAGCTATTGCCCAATCCTTCGTCAACGAACTGCTTGATCAGCATCTCAGCCGACCTCCACGACTACAACAACGCCCCGACGGCCGCCAAGAGAGCGAGAGGAGGACTGTTTGCCATCGTGGGGTCTCCTCTAGCGCCGTTTCCTACCGCTCCAGGGGCAGGCCGGCGGACTGCCACTCGGACACCCCTTCCTCCAGACGAGCCACCCTGTACCCTTGTGCCGAGAAGGCCTCAAGCGCCTGGTCGGCGTAAACACAGTACGGTCCCCGGCAGTATGCAATCACTTCCGTGTCGGGCGGCACCTCGTGCATCCGCAGCTCCAGCTCACTGAGCGGCATCGAAATGGCCCCCGGCAGGTGCCCCGCCCGATACTCGACCGCTGGCCGGACGTCGACGAGGATCGCATCGCCCGTACGCAGCCGTTCCCGGAGCTGATCGATCGATACCTGCTCGAACTCGTGCCGCCGATCCCGATAGGCATCCAGGGCGTGCTCGACTTCGGCCAGTTGGCGCTCCGCTACGCGCCGCATTTCCATCCATAAGTGGGCAATCTCGGGGTCAGCGAGGCGGTAGAGGACGCGCAGCCCCTGGCGTTCGTCAGCCACCAGGCGGGCCTGTTTCAACCGCTGCAGGTGCTGGGATGTGTTGGCCAGGCTCATGCCGGCTTCGGTCGCCAGATCCTCCACAGTCCGCGGCGCCTGGACCAGGAGATCGAGCAATTCCAGGCGGTGCGCATTAGCCAAGCCATTCGCTACCCGGGCGAACAACTCATACAATTCGTCTTTGGCGTGTCGTTTGTCGTTCATTGGATGCCAGCCTACATACGTTGGCTAGAAATTGCAGTAATCAACATATCAATTGATTCCTTGAATCCTAGCGATGTTCCCGCAGTCTTTCCGTTCCGAACGCGGGAGAGCCAGCCGTCGCTCCCATCAATGGCCATGAGCCAAGGAGGGTGAGCGTGGCGCAAAACATGGAAGAAGCGGTACTAGATCGGGAGGCACTACGCCAAGCGATCCGCCAGGAGTATGACCTGGTAGCAACTGATCCCCAGCACGGCTTTCACTTCCACACGGGCCGGCCACTGACAGCCATGCTCGGCTATGCCGAGGCCTGGCTGGAGGGTATTCCAACTTCAGCTATTGCATCCTTTGCCGGAACAGGCAACCCGTTCGCCATTGGACCGCTCTGCCCTGCCGAGCGCGTGATCGACGTCGGCAGCGGCTCCGGGCTCGATAGCCTGATCGCAGCCCGCATGGTTGGGCCAGACGGTCAGGTGATCGGCGTGGACATGACGCCGTCCATGCTGGCCAGGGCGCGGGCCGCGGCCATCGAAACCGGGCTGCCCAATGTCGAGTTCCGCGAGGGATATGCCGAGTCGCTCCCCGTGCCCGACGGCTGGGCCGACATGGTGATCTCGAACGGCGCGCTGAACCTGGTGCCTGACAAGGGAGATGCCCTGAGCGAGATGGCCCGGGTCTTGAGGCCCGGCGGAAGGCTGCAGATCGCCGATATCCTTGTCCAGTCTGCGGTTCCAGACGATGCCAAAGCCGATATAGGCCTGTGGACCGGCTGAATTGCCGGTGCTCTGCTGGAAGCAGAGTTGCACACGGCCGTGGTGCTGGCCGGTTTCGTCGGTTTCCAAATCACATGGCGTGCCGAGGTTTACAGCGGGGCGCCCCAATCGAGCAGCGCCGCCGAGTTCGGAACGCAGGGAATCAACTTCTGTGCCCGAAAACCACGCGATGAGCGAGAATGGGAAGCTGCACTGGCAGCGCTATCCTGCGCTGTGCCGGGCGCTGCTCCAGGTGACACACCAGAACACCCCGATGGATCAGGTGTATCATGGACCGCTTCATAGGCTTGGGAACGCCCTGCCGCCAGGCGCCTCCAAGCGTACGGCTCAATCGAGAGAACGTAGAGGGAAATGAACCTGCCAGCCTTGGCTTGGCTAGCCCAGGTCGTTCACTGTCACTCAAGGAGTCCTACAATGACAGACACCACGACTGCAAGCGCTTCGACCCTAAATGGCGTTAATGTAGAACAATTGGTCCAGACGATCAATGCCATCAAGGCCAATCCAGATCTGGCGCGCTTTCAGTTTCGCTCGCATACCGAGTGGACTGGGGGCGGGCAGTCTCGCACCACCATCCGCAGCTTCTATGGCGCCAGCCAGGAAGATACCTCGCGCTCCAAGCCGTTCACACTTGTCGGCGACGAGCCACCGGTGTTGCTCGGGCACAACGCGGGCCCAAACGCCGTCGAGCTGGTGCTGACCTCCCTGGCCAACTGTCTTGGCGTGGGCTTCATCTATAATGCGGCAGCGCAGGGTATCAAGGTCGAGAGCCTGGAGTTCTCGCTGGAAGGGGATCTGGACCTGCGGGCCTTCCTCGGCGTGACCGAGGAGGTTCGTCCGGGCTATGAGGGTATTCAAGTCAAGTATCGTGTCAAGGCCGATGCCCCACGCGAGCGGCTGGAAACCCTATGCGAGTACGTCCAGAAGACCTCACCGGTGCTGGACATCGTCCGCAACCCGGTGCCTGTGACTGTAACAATGGAAGCCTAAAAGACTGTTGCTGCCGAACCAAATGCGAGGACACTGTGAGTGTATTTGCGGGGGACATTACCCGGATCCAATAGCCTGACGCTTCCTTCTGCTGTATGATTGCTGAAGTGGTGACGGTGTTCGTAAGCCGGTTTCGGGCAGCGACAGAGAGGGTGGGGGTATGCTGCCTGGGTGGCCGCGTTCTGGCTTCGGAATTCCTCTGGCGTCGGCCGCCAAGGGCCGGCGCCCAAAGCCGTTCTTTGGCGAGATTTACCCCGGCATGACCTTTGACACGCTGGACGACTGGATCAGCCTGTACCGGCAGGCCGGGCTGGTGGACGTCGAGGCTTCGGCAGGTCCCTTCGAAATGATGACGCCAGCCGGTTTCCTGGCAGACGAGGGAGTGGTCAACAGTTTGGCGGTCATGGGCCGTACGCTCTCGCGCCCGGTCTATCTGAAAAAGATGACCTGGCTGATGTCACGGATGCAGCGGGTGGTTCCGTATCTTGGCTACGTGACCGTTACGGGGATCAAACCAGGCTGACGGTGTGCCAGAGACCGGCTAACGCAGCACCATGGAGTGTGCGGCCTCGGCGGCCTTCAACATGGACCGGATGTCATCGTAGTCAGCATCGGTGACGGCCACAAAACGTTTGACGAAGCCGTGCGTGAGTCCGCGTCTGCCTTCCTCGTCGCCTGCCATGGCGAGCAGCGCCGTCTGAACATCGTGCTTGAGGCCGGCCGGTGCGCTGCTCGCGATCACCACCGGCTGGATGGAGGCCGGTCCCAGGGCATCGATGACCTTCAACTGCGGCGCGAGCTCGGGATGGTCGCGGAGTTCCACATCGTAGACCGGGTATATATTGGGTGCCAGAAAGGTTAGGAAACGAAGGACAGCACCTCACCGTCCACCGGAATGCTGTCGCCGGGCCGAACCACGACAATCTCGTCCGGTGGCACCTGGCCGACCGGGACCTCCACCTCTTGCCCATCGCGTTCGACGCGCGCGGTCTTTGGGGCCAAAGCGGTGAGATCCTTGACCGCGCGCCGCGCTCGTTCAGCCGTGAAGTGCTCGACATAGTCGCCGACGCGCATGAAGAAGAGACCTCCGCTGCCGTCGCCCACTGTCCGACTGCCAGGGCGGCAATGACCCTCAGGGTCGTGAGCGTGTGTGAGATGACCTGACGGTGCAACGTAGCTCTTACAACGTTTGCGGACCCCGATTCATGCCTGACTGTCAGTGGCGCGAGGACCGGGAGGCATGGACAAAGCCGCCTCCCGGTCCGGCAAGAACGCCTGGCAAAGCTACACCCCGGAGACCAATCGCCACGTTTGCGCCACCAGGAAGGTGACCGCAAAGCCCAGCCCAATCGGCAGCAATGCGGCCACCGCCGTCCATTTCTTACTGCCGGTCTCCTTGTAGATCGTGTAGATCGTGGTGCTGCAGGGATTGTGGATCAGGCTGAACAGCATCAAGTTGACGGCGGTCAGGAGCGTCCAGCCGCCCGCATGCAGCACGCTCAGGATGTCGCCATTTGATTCAGGGCTGAACATCACGCCGGCGCCGACGCCCACCCCGCTCATGCCGGTCACCAGCACTGTCAGCATGAGCACGGTGGGGATCACGATCTCGTTGGCGGGAATCGCAACGACGTAGGCCAGCAAGATCACACCGTTGAGTCCCAACAGCAGTCCAAACGGGTTCAGGAACTGAATCAGATGCTGGGCGATGCTGGTGCCGCCGATGGTAATGTTTGAAGTCAGCCAGATCACTGCTCCGGCCGGCGCAGCAAACACGACTGCCCGCCACAAGACGATCAGTGTACGGTCGATCACCGATGTGTAGATGGTCTGGAGGATGCGCGGCGGCCGGTAGGGTGGTAGCTCCAGGTGGAAAGTCGACACCTCGCCACGCAGTACTGTGCGCGAGAGCGCCCAGGAGACGGCGAGCGAGAGAAAGACCCCCAGCACGGCGATCACCAGCACGCCAAGCGCCGAGATCAAGCCGGCCAAATATGCCGGCGCCAGCGAGCCCAGGAAGATGCTGGCAATCAGAATCTGCGTGGGCCAGCGCCCGTTGCACAGGGAAAAGTTGTTGGTGATGATGGCAATCAGCCGCTCGCGGGGGCTGTCGATGATGCGCGTGGCCACGACGCCCGCCGCGTTGCACCCGAAGCCCATCGACATCGTGAGCGCCTGCTTGCCGTGAGCGCCCGCGCGGCGAAAGACGTTGTCGAGGTTGAACGCCACGCGCGGCAGGTATCCAAAGTCCTCTAGCAGCGTGAAGAGTGGGAAGAAGATGGCCATTGGCGGCAGCATGACGCTGATGACCCAGGCGGTGGCCAGGTAAACGCCGTCCAGCAAGAACCCGCTCAGCCACCAGGGGAGCCGAATCGCCGCAGCCAACGAGTGCAGCGCCGGGTGAATGACATCCAGGAACAGTTGTGACAACAGCCCCGACGGAACATTGGCGCCCGTGATGGTGATCCAGAACACCATCGCCAGCAAGGCCAGCATCAACGGAAAGCCGAAGGCGCGGCTCGTGACCAGGCGATCGATGGTGCGGTCCAGGTCGAACCGGGGCGGCTGGTCGGGCCGGGTTACCGCCCGGTCGGCAATCTGCGCGGCGTCGGTGTAAAGCGCCTCCATCAGGTTCTCGTGAAAGGCGCCGCCAATCTGCCAGCGCAGCGTCTCGGCCTTCGAAAGAATCTCGTCATTGGTCAGGTTGGTCGACGCGTTCATGGATTCAGCTCCAGCGTAAGATTGGTTTCGGACGGACCGGCCTCGGGCACCGACCCGGCCAGATCGGCGAGCTCGCCCGTGCGCAGTGCTTGAATCATGCGCTCGTCACCGTCCAGAAGTCGCAAGGCCACCCAACGGGTGTTGGGCAGGCCGGGATAGGTCCGGGCAATCTGCTCCGCCAACTCTCCCACGGCCTGCTTGAGCGCGGGCGGCTCGTTGTGCGTGCGGTGCGGCCGGCAGACGGTTTTGCCCGTCGCGACCTCGTCGATCATCTGGAGCAACAGGGGCAGACCCTCGCCCTGGCGTGCCGCCGTGGGCGCTACCGGCACGCCCAGGGCGCGTGCCAGGCGCCGCTCGTCGACGGCCAGCTTGAGCCGGCGGGCCTCATCCATCAGGTTCAGACACACCACAACGCGATCGGTGATTTCCAGCACCTGCAACACGAGGTTGAGGTTGCGTTCCAGCCGTGTGGCCTCGACGACCACTACTGTGACGTCGGGCCGGCCAAAAAGGATGAAGTTGCGGGCAATCTCCTCGTCCAGGCTGGTGGAGAGCAGCGAATAGGTGCCCGGCAGGTCAACCAGCTTGTAACGACTCCCGCCATACTCGAAGCCGCCCTCGGCGCGGGCCACCGTCTTGCCCGGCCAGTTACCAGTATGCTGGCGCAGGCCGGTCAGGGCGTTGAACACGGTGCTCTTGCCCACGTTTGGATTGCCGGCCAGGGCCACAGCATAGTCCCAGCTTTCCATGCTGATACCCAGCTTGCGCAGGTTCGCCGCATGGGCCACCGAGCACGAAGCGCAACCAGCCGCAGTCGCGGGCGGAGGATCGATACGGACGTTCATGTACTCACCTCCTCGAGGCGAGAGATCTGGATCTGTTCGGCCTGGCTGGCACGCAGGGCGATCAGGCTGCCGCGCACGCGATAGGCGACCGGGTTGCCGCTGGGGCTGGCCAGCGCAGCCTGGATACGCGTCCCGGGCAGGATGCCCAGGTCGAGCAGGCGGCGGCGCTCGGCCCCGTGACAGGCCGGCGCGATGGCGGCGACCAGCGCTTCCTGGCCGGGCCGCAGTGCCGTGAGGCGCTCGACGGGCCTGGCCGATTCGGCAGCCGCTGGCCGGGGATGCGGCACCACGCTAATCTGCCGGGCCAAAACGGGCGCCAGGATGTGCTCGGCGCCGCCCGCCCAGAAGCGGATGCGCTCGGCGGTGGCTTCGAATACCTGCATGATCATGCCAGGCGCCAGTCCCTGGGCAACCAGCTGCGCATAGGCCATCGCCGGCTCGTCCTCCAGGTGCACGATGCGCGCGGTCTCGCCGGCGGTCAGCTCGCCGGCAGGAGGGAGAATCTGCTGCCGTGCAGCGCATCATCCCCCCTTGTGGTGATACGCTTAGACCTGCAAATCGCTCACTTTCTCGAGGAAGTAGAGCGTGGGCGCGCTGGTGACACCGGCGCGGGCCATAGCCTCACGCAGGCTTGGCGACTGAGCGAACGCCCTTGCGCTTGCCATCTCCTTCCATTGAGTGATGGCGACGATCTCGTTGGGGTTATCGGCGCCGCGCAAGAGCATGCCACCTTGCTCATCGAACTCGCGACGTGCCGTCGCGTGCTCATCAAAGACGGCCTTCCACTTGGCGTAATCTTCGATAGTGTGGCGAACGATCAAGTATGACATCCCAGGCTCCTGTATATGCTGGTTTGATTGCGGCACCTTTGTGGCGTTAGCTGGCAATCTCGTGGACCGTGCCTGAGTCCACGAGATACCTAAAGCGCGATGCGCGTTCAGGCTGGCAAGGTGACGCCCAATTGCGCTAACATGCCGGGTACGCCACCGCCCGGCGGCACTTCGGCCACGATCTTGCTGATCTTATCTCCACGGACGGTGATGTTCAAGCGTTCTCCAGGCAAGGTAAAGTGCTTGTTGGTGGGCGGCAGAGCAAACATGCCCGGCATCAGCCCGGGCAGCGTGCGCGTTTGCCTACCGGTGATCTTGATGTTGACCTGGACGGTGTCACCCTGCACCACCAAGTTGTGAGCGTGGAAGTTCCAGTCAGGGACACCGGCGGTGATCCCCTTCATCAGACCCAGGTACTGCTCGCGATTGAGCGGCTGTGGCACGGGGCCGCTGAAGATCATGTCATCCGTGTATGTCGAGGCGGCGATCGCCCCCTTCTCGATGTCGCTCAAGGCTTTCTCGACGATGTCCAACGCGTTCATGTGATCCTCCCGTTTCGCTATGGTCAATATCCTCTCTGGCAGTCGTCATGACCCGAGAATACTGCCGACGGCTGCTCATTTTCCAGGCCGAAAACCGCTCATTTTCTGCTCACTTCTCACAATTCCGGCAGCAGGCCGATCTCCCGCAACAGGCCTGCGACATCCCACATATACTCGGCTCTTGCGATCTGGCCGTCGCGCAGGGTGAAGGTCGAGACCCCACGCACGGTCACCACGCGGCCGCTGGCAGGGATGTTGAGCAAGGATCCACGATGCGTCCCGCGTGCTGTCCAAACCACCACCGCGCGCGTGCCTGCGACGACCAGATCGTCCAGGGCGAAGTGCACATCGGGGATCGCCTGGAAATAGCTCGCCAAGGCCCGCCGGATGCCGTCACGGCCGTGCTGCGGCTCGACCTGGGCGACATCGCGGCCCTCATAGTCGGCCGCGAAGAACGCCGTCGCTTGATCCAGGTCGTGCGTATTCCAAGCCGCGATCAGATCTGCGACCAGTTCCTCGGGTGATCTGTGGTCGGTTGCTGGCATAGCGTTTGAGGGACACATCGCGTTGCTCCGTGCATCGTGAGATTCACGTCAGCTCCCCGCGGGGATCGCGGCCACAGCGGATGTGTTTCCGCGATTCCCCGCATCCGTCGGATAGCGGCAGAAGATGGCTTGGTTGCTCTGGACTGACATCGATAGGCCTCCTGGTTGGGATGTCCAGCTACGCACGGCTCTCATGGTGCAGAGTAGACCCGCCTGGTGCTCACTTGCCAGCCCATTTTCTGCTCACTTGATGATCATTTGTAGAGGAGTCTGCGGGGAAACACGGACCTGCGGCCTCGAGGGCTCCCAGATGGCGGAACGGAGGGGATTTCGAAGCCTGGACGAGTTGATGACCTATCTGGAAGCCTGGACGCGGTGGCCTGTGGGCATCACACCGCTTTCGTCATCGCCTGACCGATAACTCGAAAGCAGCCTGTCTCAGTCAACCTTATCCTATAGGAGGAACCTGTGTTGGCCAATCTGCTGTCCCTGTTGTTGTTGATCGGACTCGTCGTTCTGTTCGGCTGGCTCACGTATCGTGCCATCCGGGCGAGAAAGCTGTGGATCAAGATCCCCGGCACTATCCTGGCTGGTCTGCTCACCCTTGTCTTCGCTGCTGTATCCGTACTCGGGATCGTCGGCCTGGCCAAGATGAACGCTACAACTTCACTCCCCGTGCCGAATATCAAGGTGGAAGGCACGCCCGAGCAGATTGCGCGTGGGAAGTACATCACCAGCCTCGGCTGCGTGGGCTGCCACGGCGTTAAGGAGCAGTTCCCGCTGACCGGCGGCACCGACATGGCCGGTGAGATTCGGATCCGATCGGGTCGCTCGTTACCGCCAACCTGACGCCAGGCGGCGTGCTGAAGGATCGTTCCGATGGCGAGCTGTTTCGCGCCATCCGCCCCAGGGGTACGGCAAGGATGGCAAACTGCTTGGCTTCATGTCGCAGTTATCCTACCGCCAACTCAGCGACGATGATATAGAGGCCGTGATCGCCTTCCTGCGCTCACAGGAAGCAGTGGCCACCACGCATCCGGAAGGCGACCATATGAACCTGCTCGGCGCCATCGTCTTCTTCGGCGCGGGGATGCTGCCGGCACCAACCCCGATTGCGGGAGTGATCACGGCGCCAGCCAAGGGTGAGACGCCGGAGTACGGCAAGTATGTGGCGACTGTGGGCGACTGCCGCGGCTGCCACGGCGCAGATATGACCGGCACGCCAGCCGGCCCCGCCGTCCCGGCCGTGCCCAACCCGCGGCCGTTTGTCGCTGCTTGGACGCGTGAGCAGTTCATCCAAGTGCTGCGCACCGGCACGCGGCCCGATGGCAGCAAGCTCGGTGAGGCGATGCCATGGCAGGGCGCCGCAAAGATGACCGATGATGATTTGGCGGCGCTGTATGCGTATCTCAAAGCGCCGGTGAAATGACCCGTGATGCGTGAAACGAAATCACATGTCAAAATCGGGTTGGGAAGTGGACATGCGGCATCTCTCTGATAAAGGCTCTATGAGTTGGCGCCACTAATCTCGCGCTGCCACAGCGCCTCGGTCACCTGGGCGATGCCGGCCATTAAGTGGCGGCGATAGGTGCTGAACGGCAGGTCGAGGAGCTCAGCCGCGCGCTCCTGGGTCGGCGCGGGCTGGAAGTACGTGTGATACAGCGCCCGGTAGAGCTTGGCATCGCGCGGCGAGGTTTGCAGCGCCTCGGCCGTCTCGCGCAGCAGCGTCTGCAATGACTGGACGCGCTCGGCGACGCCAGCGGATGCGTCGGCGCGCTCCAACACCAGCTGTGACCGCAGGAGCGGGCTGCCGCGCAACAGGTCGGGCCGGACGAAGTCGCGCAGGGCATCGCGTACGGCCGCGGCGAAGTCGGACTGGCTGAGCACGACCACCTGCTCCGCAGGTTGGGCGGCGGCGGGCTGGCCACCAGCCCCTACCTCCCGCTCGCCCAGCAGCGTCAGCCAGGCGGCCGGCGGCACGGCCCGCCAATCGTGCCCGTACACGCCGTAGCGCCGGCCGCCGACCTCGAAGTCGGCCTCGGTCAGGCGGGCCAGGTCGGCGTAGGCCAGCACCCGCACCCAGAAGTCGGCCTCCGCGCAGGGGAAGAAGGTGAATGCCAGGCCGGGCGTGGTCAGGTAATGGTTGACAGCCTGGATGAAGACCAGGCTCTGCACCGGCGATACGGCCTGGTAGGCCTCCTCAGCCATCCAGAAGCGAAACAGGGTAGCGCGTTCGCCGGGGCGCAGAGGCGCCTGACGCTGCAAATAGGCGCAGGCTGCGGCCACGGCCGGATCCACGCGGCGATCGTCGGCCTCGGCGCGTTCCACGGCGACCAGGCTCATGAACCCGATCGGCTTCTGCTGAGCGTCGCGGAAGACCAGGCAACCTTCGGGTTGGCGTGCCAGCCAGTGCGCCGCCAGTTGCGCCGATGCTCCGCCCTCGTGCCGGCCGACCATCGCCAGCAGAGCGTCTCTGTCCGCTTCCCGCAGCAAGTCTGGCAGAATGCTGCCGCTCTCTGCCCACTCGAAGAAAGGCCGCACGGCCGGGTTCTCGCGATGCAAGAAGACCAGGTCGAACAGCAGCCGCTGCTGTTCATCGCGGGGGCCGGCGCCCAGGTGGTCGACATAGAAGCGTCGCGCCCGACGATGCAGCTCCTTGTACCAATCGGGGTGGCGCCAGCGCAGGTCGACTACCAGGGCTTCGCGCGCCAGGTCGTGCGGGAAGAGACCCAGCGGGTCGGATTCGATGAACGACAGCCCGCGCAGCCAGTCGAACAGTTCGTGTGGATCGGGCAGGTTGAGCATCTCGCCCAGCAGCGGCTCGCTCAGCAGGCGCACCTGCGCGCACGCCTCCAGCGCGGCGCGGTGGGCCGGCCCCGGCACCTTCTGCACAAACTGTTCGACCAACATCTTGATGATGTCGGGCACAGCATGGGGCCTGAAGACGATCGCTTCACGCTGTGCGAATGTCTCGGCCACCAATGAGAGCGCCAGCGGATGCCCGTGGGTGAAACTCAGCACCGCCTGGCGCTGATCATCGGGCACGCCGCGCAGGGCAAGGTACTGCCGGCTCTCGTCGGGGCTGAGATTGCGCAGCGGCAGCACGCGCACCAGGGTCTGCCAGCCCGGATCGGCGCGCCAATCGGGCGACGGCGGGTTGCGGCCGGCCAGCACCACGAGCACGTTTTCCGGCAGTTGCGGCAGGAAGACTTCGCGCAGCCAACCGTCGAGCGGGGCCAGCAGCTCGTACGTATCGATCAGGATGATGTGCCGGTCCGGCGTGTCAGCCAGGGCCGTTGCAGGGGCTTGATCAAGGCCGAGGATCAGCGCGAACCGCAGCGCATTCAAGAAGGCATCGGGGGCAGGCTCGATATCGCGGGCGTCCAGGTAATGCGCCGCGGCACTTTCCCTTTCTGCGATGGCGGCAAACTCGCGCAGGAGCGCCGACTTGCCCACGCCGCCCGGACCGAAGACGTAGAGCACCAGGAACGGCAGGTCGCCAGCCCGCATGGCCACCTGAAACAGGCCGCGCTCCGCCGCCCGGCCGACGAAGAAACGCCGCCGGGCAGCAGTCAAGCGATCGGCCAGACGAGACGACATAAGGACACCTCGGGGCCGCGCAAAGATAATGCAATGATGGTGCAATGATATCATCGTCTGTATCTGATGGATGGAAGACAGCTTACCCTTACCAGGAGGGAGAACTGGCAGCGAGTTCCCTGCCGTGGGGTGTGAATATGATCACTTATCTTAACCGCTCGCCGTTCGCTGCCGGGCTGCATTGACGCCTCCTGGGAGTAGAATGGGGGATACCAGTCCCACCCATCTCACTCCACAGGAGGTCGTGTCATGCTAGCCGAGATCGAGAGCTTCGTCAATTGGGTGCGCCGCCGCAACCCCCAGGCGCGCACCTGGCGCGATTACCGCAGCGACCTGCGGCACTTCGTCGCTGCCGTCGGTGATCTGGCGCCCAGCGCCGTCACCTTTCGCGATGTCGACCGTTTTGTCAACCAACAAGCGGCGCAAGGTTATCAACCGTGCACCATCAACCGGCGCCTGGCGGCCATCGCCTCGTTCTACGCCTTCCTGGCCGATGAAGACCCGGCGCTGGTCTGCCCCGTCCTGCCCCATCGCCACGCGCTGCGCGAACGCCAACGCCTGCCACGACCCGTTCCGGAAGCGCACCTGCGCCAGTTCTTCGCCGTCATCACCGACGCCCGTGACCGGGCCATGTTCCTGCTGATGTTAAGGTGCGGCTTGCGCATCGCCGAAGTGGCCGCGCTCCGCCTGCCGGATCTGTTCCTGGACGAGCCGCGCCCCCGCCTGCTGGCGCACGGCAAAGGCGGCAAGGACCGCGCGGTCTACCTCTCGCCGCAAGCGGAGCACGCGCTGCGCGCCTACCTGGCGACGCGCCCTAGCGTACCCGCCGATGCCGTCTTTCTCAGCTACCAGGGCGCTGGCCTGTCCACGACGGCGATCCACCTGCGCCTGCGGCGCTACTGCCACCAGGCCGGTGTGACCTTCACTGCGCATCGCCTGCGCCATTCCTGCGCCAACGACCTGCTCAACGCGGCCGTGCCGGTGACCACGATCCAAAAGCTGCTCGGTCATGCCTGGCTGGAGACCACGCAGATCTACGTGACCGCCAACGACCGCCAGGTGCAGGCGGACTACTATGCCGCCTGTGCGCAGATCGAGAGCTGGACGCCGCCGGCGGGAGGCCCCCTATGAGTCCTACCCGCACCCCAGAGCAATCCGTCGCCGAGCGTTATGACCGGGCGCTGCGCTACGGCCATGAACACCGCCTGTCAGCGGAGACCCCGCGGCCCCAACCGACAGCGGCTTGGCCAACTGAGAACATCGCCTTGCTGGAACGCTATCAGGGCTGGCTGTTGAGCGGTGGCGCCAGCCCACCAGTCGTGCGCATTCTCTACATTCTCATGGCCGGCCACGTCCTGGGCCTCAACCTCAAGCCCCATACCCAACTGGACCTGGACGCTGACCTGGCCAAGGCGACCGCCTACATCCAGGCCAAGCAACCCAGCGCCGAGTGGACTAAGCTGTGTCGCAACGCCCTGGCCAAGTTCCGCCGCTTCTTGCAGCATGAGCGCGGCCAGGTAGAGCTCAAGGCCCAACCCTATGCGCCAGAGCAGCATACCGCGGGGCTGCCGGGCTGGCTGATCGGAGAATTGACGCGCTACCAACACCTGCGCCAGGCCAACTGGCGGCCTGCACGCCTGGAAGAGAACATCCGCACCTTTTGGAGCCATCAGCTCCGCCCGTGGCGCTGGTTATGTGAGCAGTACGCCGTAGTCGAACTGGCCGATGTCAAACGCCAACCCGTCCTGGCCTACGTAGATCAGCGCCTGACCGCCGGGTACACCGCGCAAAGTATCAACCAGGATTTGCGCGCGTTCCAGGCCTTCCTGCGCTTCCTGCAAGAAAATGAATACCGCGTGCCGCAGGCCTTATTACGCGTCCGCTGCCTCAAGGAACCGGATGCGCTGCCGCGCTTCCTGACCGACGCCGAGGTGCGCCTACTCAGCGCCGACCTGGCCCAGCGCGTCGCCCAGGCTGCTTTGCCACACCAACGCCGCGATGCCCTCCTGAATCGCGCCGCCTTCTACCTGATGTGGCAAGGTGGTCTGCGCATCGGCGAGATCGAAGAACTCCGGTTGGACAATCTCAACCTGGCCGCCTGCCAACTGACGGTGCGGCGGGGCAAGGGTCAGCAAGACCGCACCGTCTACCTGGTCAGCAGCGCGGTGCAGGCGCTGCAAGCCTACCTGGCGGTGCGGGGGGGCGGGCCGACCGACCACGTCTTCCTCTATCGCAACCAGCCGGTGTGCAAGGATCTGCTACGCGACCGCATTGAGGCTGCGGGTGCCCGCACCGGCGTCAAGGTCTATCCGCATCGGCTGCGCCATACCTGCGCCACGCAACTGCTCAACGCCGGCTGCCGGATTACCTCGATCCAGAAGCTGCTGGGCCACCGCCGCCTCGACTCCACCATGCTCTACGCGCGCGGCCACGACCAGACCGTCGCCGACGATTACTTCGCCGCCATGACGCGCATCGAGCAGCGCCTGGCGCTGGAGCCACCACCCACTGCGCCAGCCAGCGGCCCAACTTCTGGACCTGACCGGACGCTACTGCTGGCATTGCTCGCTCAACTGGCGGCGCCGACGTTGGACGCGACCGTGCGCCTGACGCTGATCGAGCAATTGCAGCGCCTGCTCCTCAGCGCCCCGCCAACGGCCGTTCCCAGTCATGGCAACGGCCAGGAGCCGGTGGCGCTGCCAGTAGTTTGCCAGCCGGAGGGGCTGTGATACAATCACGCGGCCGGCGCGGAGGATAGGAGCAACGCGGGAGCGCGACTCCGAGCGCCGCCGCCGGGAACGGTGTCGCTGGGCAGGGCCGGTGGCGGCCCTGCCCAGTGTCTGGCCTACGCAACTGCACCGTTCCGCAAGCGCTAAACTCAAACCATGTGATACGACTTCGTGACCTCTTCGCGCGTTCACTCTCTGTCATTACGTTTCTCTGCCTACCCGCGCTAGCTAAGAAGCTTGTCAGGTTGGAAATCCGCAAGACCGATCGTTTCCAGGGGAATATCAAACGCCTCAGCTTGGCTTACCATAGTCGATAGCACCTCGTAGTAACCCAGGAGAATGCCGCGCTGAAATGCGAGCGAGGGAGCTTTTCCGGTGATCCCTCGAAGTTGTTCAACTTCCATCTTGGCTTGCGCAGCTCGTTCACGCAATGTCTCCGCTATGGCTTGCAGGTAACCCTGATAAGTAGTGCACATCATTTGCTCCCCGACGACTCTTGCAGCAAACCCGTGAGAACCTCCGCTTGTTCCTGATAGTTCTGCATCTCCTTCTGCCAGAACTCGAGTATTCGCTGCTGCTCTTCAAGGGTCTTTGCATCCCAACCCTCAATGTACTTGGTTGGATTCGCGATCTTTTCAGCATGGCTCTGCGCGACACGCTCGAGACTCAGGATGCCGCGCTGGACCTCAGCTAATGAACGCGACGAGTAAGTTCGCAGAGTTCCCGCATGACGGCCTCCAGCTTTGGCTATCTCGTACGCGGTCTGCCTAATCATCTGCGGTGCAGTCTGCTTGGCAGCCTCGAGTGCTTTGCCAGCGGTCTCAACCTCGTTTGTGCAATCCCCATCGGCGCAAGCTGCCGTCGTCGCTGTTGTACCCACTTGCGCAGCGCCGCCGGCCCCGGCCAACGCGCTTCCCCCAGCCAAGGTGGCTCCACCCACGACCAACGCGCCGCCCAAGCGCTGTGAAGCCACATCTTCGGGTGTAACGTCCAGATCAGGGCTATCCCCCTGTAGCAACAGCGCCATCCCGCCCAGCAACAAAGCCAGGCACACCGGGGTCAGCGGCCCGCAGTGGCCATTGCTGTCGACGTACCGTAGGGGGTTATTGCTCGCAAAGCTGTACCGATTCAGACTTTGCGGATCGCCAGGTTCGGGTATAATGGTGTCGGGCTGGATCCACCGGTTAAGATAAGGCGAGTAGAACCGTGCGCCGTAGTCGTACAGCGACCCGAGCGTCGCCTCCTCGCTGCGCTGGCCCATGAAGTACATCCTGAGCGAAGTCGAAGGACGATAGTCGGTTGGTAAGGTGCTGGGCGCCGGCGCCCGCGGCTCACCGTAGGGCTTGTAGCGCTGCGTGACCACCTGGCCGTCACTGACCCGGTAGGTCACGCTGGTCGAGCCGAGGTGATCGCCGATCAGATAGTATAGCACGCCGTCCTTGCGCATCGCAACGCGCGCCCCGCCCAGGTAGTAATACTGCGTGACCACGACGGCCGCCGGGGCCTGCGGCTGCACCTCCTGACCCCTGATCCCTGCCGCCTGCTCCCTGACCCCTGCTTCCTGATCCCTGTCTCCTGCCGCGGGTCGCCCGCCGCTCGCGGTGTAGGTGATCTCCAGCTTGGGCTGGTTGCCGCCCGTGCACCAGCCCAGCTCCGAGCAGAACGAGGCGTAGACTGCACCCGAGGCATCCTGCTGCAACAGCACCAGGCCGTAGTTGACCGTCGGGTTCGCCACCCAGGTCTGCGCGGCCGCGGTCACGTCCAGCCAGACCCATTGGCCGGCTGTGCCGCTCAAGGTCTGCGCGCCTAGCGCGGTCGTGGCGTAGTCGCTGCCCTCGCCCAGCCCGACCACCGTCCAGGCTACCCCGCTCTGGCGGTAGGTCTTGTTGGCCTCGGTGTCCACCCACGCGGCCAGCACCTGGCGGGCCGTCACCGTCAGGCTGTTGCCGTTGTTGCTGCTGGCCCAGTACAACCCCAGCCGCGCCTGCTGCACCGTCGCGCCGGCCGGCACGCTGCTCACGTCGAAGCGCAGCAGGCTGCGGATCACTGCCCCGTAGCCGGCCCGCAGGTAGGTGGTGTTATTGTAGCCGCTGGCGGCGTCGAAGTAGGTGGCGTTCGTGCCGCTGTAACCGCCCGCCCCCTGCTGGAACGTCACGGTGGTCGGGCCGCCCGCTGGGGTGAGCGTCACCGTCGGCGTGGCGGTGGGCGTGCGCGTCGCAGTCGGCGTCGGCGTGCTGCCGCTGGCTGTGGGCGTGCGCGTCGGCGTCACGCTGCTGGTCGGCATCGCGGTCGGGGTGGCCGTCGGTCCACCACCGGCGGTGTAGGTGAGCTCCAGCTTGGGCTGGTTGCCGCCCGTGCACCAGCCCAGCTGGTTCAATGAGGATTAGATTCCCAAGAGTAGCCTACAGCGAAACCAAACAGGAAGCCTGGATCGCAAGCACGCGTCAAGGGCAGCAAGCGCGTGACCCAGGTGATGGCCCAGGGGCTGGTAATCATCAAAGGCTCATACCCCTCTCGGCTCAGAAACGATGCCACCACCCAGGGCATTAACCGCGATAGCGCGTTTGCCCATGCGGCAGCCGGCAACTGGGGGCCGCCCGGTGATCGATGGCGGACACGAGCAATGCCCTGCCCTCCCCGAAAGCCCAGGATGATCCCTGCAACGCTGCCGAGCAACGCTTGCCAAGGCGCGTAAGGTTGCATTGCAGCCATCTGCACCGGCGACAGGCTCATGTTGATGCCTCTACTGAACTGCGCCGCCAAGGCGAAAACAGCAAAGCTAAAGATTGCGCCAGCCACAACCGGTATGTGAACTCTGGGCACACTCCCTCCTCACAAGATTTACTTGACCACTTCGACTATTTCGATAGCCCACTATCACCTCCGTCGCGCGGCAGCCCAAATCGGTGAACTGATGAGCCCGATCACTCCTCCGAGCACCAGCCCCGCAACGCCTGGACCTACCCCACCGATTTCCATGACAAAATAGGTGGCCAACCCTATGCCCCAGATCAAGGAGGTAAGCGCGACTGCCCAACGAACAGGAAGACCGCGATATCGTACCAACCAACTAATCACCATCAATGCAAATGCAGTGCCGGTGCCGAACAAAACTGTCTTCATAGGAATTGCTCCTATCAGGGTCCATAAGTCGCAGCTTCCATCCAGATGTGCTTGCTATAGAGAACTGCTGCTTTGCCGAGAAGGTAGGTTGACGTTCCTGATGCTGCGGCTGCTATGCCCAGTTGTGCGCCGGCAATGCATCCCACACCGGTGGTACATAGGCTTACTCCCAGGTCCGCGAAAGCGACTGTGAGAAGACCAGTACCGACAGGAGCCCACCACACCTCCGCCAACTCACTCAGCACCATAGGGTTTAGCATATAGTTCCAATCTATCGATCTCAGGTACACATACTGCGTGTTGGCTTGCCACTCGCCTATCCACAGACGCAGCGTCAGTTGGCCAGATGGATCGTTACGAAAGAGTGCGTAACTCCTTGACGATTGTGTCCTTACCATGTCATCTGGGTCGAGTAGTTGGCTGTCTTGGCTGTTCTCGGCTGATAGATCACGCACCCGGAGATGACCCTCTTCGTCCTCGACGAACACTCCTTTGAACTGAACGCCTTTCTCTGCATCGGGTGAAGTCAGGCTTGCATTCGCGTTGAACCATACTTCGTCTCCGAGTTCGGCTTGGCGAAGTGTCTCCAACCAACCCCATTGGCCCTCCAGCTTGCCCCCTTTCCCGAATATAGCGAGAACCTCCTCCCATGTCTTGACGCCGTAGTACTTCATGATCTCATCTTCACTGAACATCCCTGTCGGATCCGTGTACCTGAGCGGATTGTTCAGTGTGTACGCATACCGATTGAGGCTC
>Ga0172368_10002634_pt1 | contig 22572 bp, 18 predicted proteins | sample Lak11m_FD_114540 | JGI IMG/M metagenome (GOLD analysis project Ga0172368, IMG submission 114540) | Freshwater microbial communities from Kabuno Bay, South-Kivu, Congo - kab_022012_11m | ecosystem: Environmental > Aquatic > Freshwater > Lake | place: Democratic Republic of the Congo: South-Kivu...
AGTGCGGTTAGAATATGGTTGAAATTGCGACTGGTTTAGATATAATATATTTTGTAAGCAATGGATGCTACACAGGCAAATAGCATCACTGGTAATTTGACAATATAATCCGCGGTAGCTCAACGGTAGAGCAACTGGCTGTAACACTTTCTCTTGGTCTAAGATATAATACATCTAATGGATAAAGAGAAAAGAAAATACGCCGACAGAGCTCAATATTTAATTATTGCGGTCGCCAAACGGAGAAGAAAAATTAAGCGACTTGCAGTTGAATATTTGGGTGGCAAGTGCATGGTCTGTGGTTACAATAAGTGCGTCGGGGCGATGGATTTCCATCACCGAGGCAGCAATAGGAAATCTTTTGGAATTGCAGATAAAGGATATACGCGTTCATGGGAACGAGTAAAAGCAGAGTTAAATGATTGTTATCTGCTCTGTGCCAATTGCCATAGAGAAGCACATGCCGGCAAATTGCAGCTTCCTCGAGTAATCGAGGTTGAAAAACAAGGTTAATTGCGGGAAACCCTCACTCGAATCTGTATCGAGCGGGCAATCCGCAGCCAAGCGTCGAGTTATCGACGAAGGTTCAGAGACTATACGCCTTGCATCCCTTTGGGATGATGAGATAGTCCACCCCTTTTGGAAACATTAGGACAAGTGTAACCAGTGGGTTGTCGGTTCGAGTCCGACCCGCGGAGCCATTCGACAAGCTCATGGCTTTGCCAATATAACTAAACAATGTGGTACATATACATTCTTCTTTGCGATCAGAAAATATACTATGTCGGAAGTACTAACGATTTAAAAAGACCCACCAGCCAACACAAAGAAGGCAAGTCAAAATATACCAAGAAATTTTCATTCTTAAATCGGACCATTCCTTGGGGTAATTAGACACTTTTAGTTCTCCAGATTTGATTGCGCTACAATAGAAGAGAGTATATTGTACCAGTTATTATGCATATTTATTATCTTTCTTTGTTATATCTAATATTTGCACTTATGTTACCATACGTTAGGTTAACTTATAATATCCCTTATATAGAAGCTAGAATTAAATAATGGAAACTCCAAACATAAATGATTTGATAAGCTTTGGAAATGAATTGGAAGCACTTTTTGAAAACGATAGGTACATTTCTTATAATGAATCTCGCATAATAATCGATAAATACGTCTATTTGTCTAACCAAATCAGGTGTAGCCTACCCATTTTCTTGCTGCTGGTTATCTTTTTTAGATTTGGAAGAGCTCTAAAATATCTCCGACAGGTTTCTAAGGTAAAAAAGTTTATTAATAATAGAGAAATCCATAATAAATTATTCATAGCCAGAGAAATACATAAGCAATATAAATGCGAAAACCGCCAACTTGACGAACAACAAATAGAGTCTATCGTTTCATGTGAAGATGCCAACCTTGTTATTGCTGCGGCAGGTAGTGGTAAGACTTTAAGCTTAATTGCTAAGGCTAACTATTTACAAGATAAATTGAAAATAGTTGGACCAGATGTACTAATAATCTCATTTACGAAGAAAACTGTAGAAGATTTAAAAAAAAGATTAATGAATCTGGGAGTTAACAGTAAGCCTACCACGTTCCATGCATTTGGAAATAAAATCTTAAAAGAGACTTCAGGCGAAATTAGAAAAATAATTACTGAAGATGAAATAAGCAAGTTTATCAAGAATAAAATTAAAGACCTCAGAACCAATGATAAGGAATACTCGAAGATTATAAACGATTATTTGCTATACTATCAAACTGTACCTGTCGATTTAACAGAGGTTGATGACGTCAAGGAGCTAGTAGCTTATAATAAATCTTTCTTGCGTAGAAGCATGCAAAGTATATCCATGAATATGAAGGATTATAACAAAGATGCACCAACATTCGCGGGAGAATTTATTAAGTCAAAGCAAGAACAAATCATTTCTAATTTCCTTTATATAAACCAGGTCTCATATGAATATGAAAAACAATATCCGTATGTTTCGTGCAAATATAAACCCGACTTTACTATCGGACAGTATTTTGAACCTATTTACTTTGAACATTTTGGGATGGTACGCAGAGATAGAGAATTTCCCGATGTACTAAAGGGGAAACCCGACTATCTCAACCAAATAGAGTGGAAGAGAAGCCTGCATAAGCAAAACCAGACTATTCTGATGGAATCATTTGGCTATATGTGGAGTGAAGGGACCTTATTAAAACATATCGAATCTGAACTGAAGAGAATAGGGTTGAAACTATGCAGGAGAAAGGAAGAAGAGATAACCGAGCTTATCGATTCGGCATACAACTCAGATGTAAAAAATTTCGTTGAAACTTGCACTATATTCCTGAATTTATACAAGAGCAATTTAATAGATACGGATTTAATAGAAGAAAACATAAATAAACTTGCTAATGATTATACGAAAAATCGCACAGTTAAATTCTTACAGATTTTCAAAAAAATATATGAAGATTATGAGGAATACTTAAAAGATGAAAACCTCCGTGATTTCTCGGATATGATAAAACTTGCCACCAATAAACTATCAGAACTACCAGAGAGTTATTATAACTATAAGTATATTTTAGTTGATGAAGTGCAAGATTTGTCAAAAGGGCGCTATCTATTACTTAAGTCATTATTAGAAATGAACCCTGAGGCAAAATTATTTTGTGTAGGTGACGACTGGCAGTCTATTTATAGATTTGCTGGTAGCGACCCTACGTTAATTCAAGATTTTAGTAAGATTTTTAACAGGAAAACCTATACAAGTAAAATTGAAAAGATATACCGTTTTGGTGAACCTACTGTATCAGTCAGTTCTACTTTTATTTTGAAAAACCCCAAACAAATTGGGAAGGTTATTTCACCCCCGCCAGATTCTCATACTCCCATCTATTATCACTTATCCGATTCCAATAATGATGATACCAACGCTGTTAAAGAAATATTTGAGCAATTAGTTTTAAATCATAACATCAAAGAATTAATAGAAAATGATAAAATTCATATCATAGGAAGATACAATCAAGACGCAGACAGAATCAATTCTCCCGAATTCACAGTCTTGAAAACCCAAACTGAGACCACTATAAATTGGCATCAGAAAGGAATAAAAGAACCTCTCAAAATCCCCTTCATCACAGCTCACAAAGCAAAGGGATTAACAACAGGCATAACTATTTTATTGAATTGCAATTCTGGTTCTATGGGCTTCCCTGCTACACAAATTTCAGACCCCGTACTAGAACTACTCCTCGCCCACCCTGATGACTACCTATATTCAGAGGAAAGACGACTGTTTTACGTTGCAATCACCCGAGCTGAGCTAGAGACTCATATTATTTCTAGTAAAGACAATATCTCTCCATTTGTTTTCGAAATTAATAAGGACGTAAAATCAGCTATTGGTCCTAGTTGCCCTCAATGTAAAAAAGGTACGCTCATAACTAAAAAAGGAAAATACGGAAACTTTACTGCCTGCAGTAATTTTAAATGGGGGTGCGATTACCACTCCAACCAAATAGTTAATAATACTCAACCCCACACTCAGGAATACTGATATTTTCAAAATTATTCATAAAATAGGTGATAATTGAATCCAGTCGGTGGAGCCATTCGACTCACTTCGTTCGTCTTCGACTCTGAGGTCTGGCGACCTCGTCGCTCAGACTCGAAGAGCTCATGGCCTTCGGCCGTGATAATAAATAAAAAGTCGAATGTCTCGAGTTCATAGATCCTGAGCACAATCGAAGAAGTAAATAAATAATCGAAGGACAACCTAAATCGGGAAACAAGAAGCAACCGCATAAGAGCGGTTATTTTGGTTTTGTTATAATCAGGCTATGCGTAGGACGACAATTATTGTCATTATTATCTCTATCGCCGTTGTTATGACTATGGCGACAGTTGCAGTAGTTTTAATTATTCGAAGGGTTAATACTCACAATTCATCGCGAGTTCCTGTTAAAACATCTTCGACAGTTTCTTTACCAACTCAATCCGCTAGCATATTCGCCGAACCGGTGGCTGATTTTAAAAAAAGGGTTACAAAAAAACCTTTCGGTATTTACATCACGCCGCAGAACTCGCCGGTTCGGCCGGAGTGTTTTTCCGGCTATCATACCGGCGCAGATGCCGAATATGAAGATGTGACAGCTGATGTGCCGGTTTTCGCAATCGCTGATTGCATTGTGGTTCTATCGGAAACTGCCTCGGGTTACGGAGGGGTTTTTATGGTTGAGTTTGATATAGACGGCGCTAAGCACACCGCACTTTATGGACACATTAGGCCCTCCAGTTTACCCCAAAAAGGCGATCAGATTTACCATAAGGGAGATTAATTAGGATTATTAGGCACCGGTTATTCCAGCGAAACCGACGGCGAAAGACGTCATTTACATTTTGCGATACTAAGCGACAACCGGTTAGATATTAAAGGATATGTGTCAGATAAATCGCAACTAAGCGGTTGGCTCGACCCTTTGTTGTTTTGGAAATGATAAAATAACGATAAGGAGTGAAATGGCTTTGGGAATTATTCTGGTGCTATTTGCAATAATCGGGGCTGTTTACGGAATAATTAAAAAACACAATGGCATGACAGTCGGTTCGATAGTTTTGCTTATTGTTGTTTTGGCGCTTTGGGGTTACTTCTACTAGGCTGGCTTGAAAAATCCGTATTAAGTGTAGTTTATAGGCAGTTTAATAATCATCATAGGAGAAAAATGAAAACAAAAAAACAAAGTGCGATTGTTTCAATAATTGTTTGGATAGTAGTTTGTCTGGCGGTGGGGTACGTCTCTTCATTATTTACCACGCCGTCCATAGCGACTTGGTATGCAAGTCTCAACCAACCAGCGTTCAGCCCACCCAACTGGGTATTCTTTCCGGTTTGGACGACTTTGTACATCTTAATGGGAATCGCCACGGGACTAGTGTGGACCAAGCGAAGTAGCAATAAAAAAGCAGGTAGTGCCGTTAACCTGTTTGTTGTGCAATTGATACTCAATTTCGCATGGAGCTACATATTTTTCACTCTCCACAAGCCATGGTGGGCGTTTGCAGAGATTGTAGTACTATGGATAGTGCTTCTGTGGACGATTGTCAGTTTCAAGAAAGTTTCCGCCACAAGCGCGTACCTACTTGTACCATATATTTTGTGGGTAACCTTTGCCTCAGTGCTTAACCTCGCTGTCGCAATGTTAAATTAACTGGTTTGCCATTGACTTATTGGATAGTTTGATATATAATATAAGTGTGTTTGAGTAATCGAACACAAATATATAAGCTTAGGTAATTTTTGTTGTTTAGTTTCTGCGCGACCATTCGCGCGAGCTGTAAGGCAAAAGGTCGAGTTACTAAGTTAAGTTAGAGGAAGTTTAACGACCATGGAAGAAACACAAGCTCAAGATTCAGGTAAAAGGCTTTATGTAGGCGGATTGCCTTACAGCACCACCGAAGAAGAATTGCGAAAGCACTTCGAAGAAGCCGGTACCGTCGAATCTGCGACTGTCATCACCGACAAGATGTCGGGCCGTTCCAAGGGTTTCGGATTTGTTGAAATGTCAACACCAGACGAAGCTCAAAAAGCCATTGAATTGTTCAATGAGAAGGAAATGGGCGGTAGAAAGATCGTCGTCAATGTTGCTCGTCCGATGAAACCAAGAGAGTAACATTCTATCTTAATAAGATAAAAAACAAATCCCGACTAAGTGTCGGGATTTGTTGTACGTTCTAAATCGGTGATGAGATATCACTTATTTCTTCTTATCTGAAGCCGCCACCAAAATACACAGCAGGCCAAGAACTGTTTGTGACCATGCGTACCATGTCGTCTGCGTTAGCATTGTCCACAGCGACGTCAGGGACACTATGCCGGATATCAGCAATAAAATGCCGACCAGCAACAATAGTGACTTTGACATTCTTCCTCCTTTTATATATTATTTACTGTAATTATATCAAATTTCTTTATGCAAATGTTAAGAATGTTGCGTCATAGTTTGAGAAATATCCAGACTTCAGCTCGCTTGAGTGGTTGGAGGTTTGCGTTATCGTCTTTATCGTCGCACAATCTCGAGCTGAATGTCACCGATAATCCTTTCAATGACGATAATTATATTGTTGTATTAGCACCGCACCCTGACGATGAAGTTTTAGGGTGCGCCGGTGCGCTGATGAGAGCTCGCCACGTTAAAGTGATTTATTTAACCGACGGCAGGCATGGCACCCCGAGCGGAAAAGTTGATAAAGGCTTGATCACTGTTCGTAAGCGAGAGGCATTGACTGGACTAGGTAAAATAAATCCAAAAATCGATTCGGTATTTTTAAGTCTGAGCGATGGCAATCTGCGCTTAGACACATCTATCGTCAAAAAAATATGGCAAGAGATAACTGACTTTAGAAACAGAGATGTTATTTTGTTTGTGCCCTGGGCACTTGACGAAAACCCTGACCATCAAGCAACGGCTCAGCTCGCAACCAAATTGATCAAAATAATTTCTAATGATGCGATAAAATCAGTCTGGCAATACGAAGTCTGGTCGCCACTTGTCCCAAACCGCCTTGTTCCACTTTCGGGTTACGCGATGAAGTGTAAAAGTGACGCGATTGGAATGCACAAAAGCCAACTTAAATCACGATCGTACGATAAGGCAATCCTTGGTTTAAACACTTACCGAGGCGCTATCGCTGGGCAAAAGAATCCAGCTGAGGCCTACCTCGTATTATCGCCCAAGGAATTTGTTAATTTCACAAAAAAGTTCTAACTCAGTATCCAGCAATAGTCATTTCGAGCTGTTTGCGAGAAATCTCATCTTTTTAGATTTCTCCTCGAGTACTTGTCGAAATGACTCATTCGCGTCGTCTCGAAACACTGCAATAGATCTATTAACGCTATCTATCTCTTAGAGCTCCGCTGTACACCTGCTCTATTTGGCCAACAATTGTATTCTGGTTAAACTGCGACAGCGCCTTTTTCCTGCCGGCATCACCGAATTTCTGACGCAAAGTATCTTTCTGAATAAGACGCCCAATAGCGGTTGCCAGCATTTCCGTTTTACCAAATGGTACCACCACGCCGGTGTGACCATCGCGAACCATTTCCGGCAAGGCGCCTTTGTTGGAGACAATCACCGGCACCCCCAGCGCCATCGCCTCGGCGACTGCCATTCCAAATGATTCTGTGCGTGAAAATTGGACATAAATAGAAAAATGGCGCATCGCCTCCCGAGCATCGGAAACATCGGTAAATATTGATACTCGGCTCCGCAGTTTTCTTTTTCTAATTAATCTTTTTAGGTATTTTTCAAGTGGACCAGTTCCAACAATTTGGCACTGCCAGTTAAGTTTTTTATCCGCTTTTTTCAGAGCCGAGAGCGCCTCAATCAGCATTGCATGACCCTTCTGCGCATTAAGTGAACCCACTGTACCAATAAGAACTGGTAAATTGGTCGGTTTGGAATATTTTTTTACCGAAGTGAAACGTTGGTCAAGAAGATTTGGAATTACGACAATTTTGCGCTCAGGCACAATTTGCCTCTTAACCAAAAACCTCTTAACCGCTTCGGAAACCGCTATCGTCCTTGCAGTGAATTTGTCCATATAGCCCAGGCCTCTAATTTGAAACTGTTCCCAAACAGGGTTTGACAGATGGTAGCCCTTAGTCCACAGATGTTCGGTGTACACAACGGCGATCTGTTTCAATTTGCGAGCCGCCAACCGCCCCAACCACCCTCCGCGCGTTCCATGGCAATGCACCACGTCAGGGTGATACTGTTGCAACACCTCGCGAATTTTATGGTCAGCGGTTCTATCAAGTGGCGATTTCATTTTAACTTGAGCGATGTTGATTTTTGCTCGCTTAAGTCTTTCCGCCAGTGGCCCAGGAGGAGTTACAACCAATAAATTATGGCCTCTTTTCAGGAGCGCTTTTGAGAGCAAAAAAACATGGCGCGGAGCTCCCGAATTGGAACTGTCTCCGACTATTTGCGCAATTTTTAGAGGTTTCATTTGAGTAAATTTAGGGCGTTTGCGATTCGCTTGATAGATTCTTCTTTGCCTAAAATAGATAAGATTTCCTGTGGGCTTGGCGATGCAGTTTCGCCGGTTAGGCAGTAACGCACCGGCCAGAAAACATCACCTTTGCTGAGGTCGTTGTTTTCAGAGATGCTTGATAATATTTGCCCAAGTGTTTCAGTATTCCACTGATCATCTGGAAGTTGTTGCAAAGCATCAGATGTGATTGATAATCCGCGGATAGTATTTTCTTTGTTAGATTTACCAAAAACTATTTTATCGAAGTCTAGTTCAGACGGCAGGAAGAAATAATCGACTTCGTGCGCCAACTCGTTTATAGTACTTGCTCTTTCTTTGATTACGCTGATAATTTTTTGGCGCGCCGATTCGTTTATTGCATCAACGTTGATACCGGCCTTACGCCATAATGGTTCTACGCGATACAACAGGTCAGCATCATCCATTTTTCGTAAATAGTGAGCGTTGAAGTGTTTCAATTTTTCTATATCGAAAACGGCATTGCTCTTTTGAACGTTGGCGATTTCAAATAATTGGACAAGCTCGTTAAGGGTGAAAAATTCCTCGTCGGACTTTGGGCTCCAACCAAGAAGTGCCAAGAAATTGACCATCGCTTCAGGAAGGTAGCCCTTGGCACGAAAATCATCGGACACTGATACTGGGTCCTTTCGCTTGCTCATCTTTGATCTGTCGTGATTCAAGATGAGCGGTAAATGTCCCCATTGTGGTAGCTCCCACCCCAACGCTTTGTAAAGGAGGATGTGTTTGGGAGTGTTGGAGAGGTGGTCATCGCCACGGATTATATGAGTGATACCCATGTCGTGGTCGTCAACAACCACAGCCAAGTGAAATGTCGGCCAGCCATCGGATTTGAGAATGACGAAATCCTCGATGTTCTCGAGTTCAGTTGACACCTTCCCATGAATCAAATCGGCGAAAGTGATTGGTGATTGGTGATTAGTGGTCTTGTCATTGCGAGCTTGCGAAGCAATCTGAATTTTGTCATTTAGATTTGATTTCTCATTTGACATTTTGCCTTTGACCTTAAAGTACGTCGCTCCTTCTCTCTCCTCCGCAAACCCTTCCGAGACCAACTGTTTGGCGATTTTCTTGTATTCGTCGATACGACGGCTTTGGTAATGTTCCGTATCTTTATTGTCCCAATGCAAGCCCAGCCACTCCAGCGATTGCTTGATGTCGTCGATGTGCTCGTCAGACGACCTCGCCCTATCGGTATCTTCAATGCGTAACAAAAACTTACCACCATTTTTTTTGGCAAAAAGATAATTGAGAAGCGCCGTCCGTGCCGTCCCGACATGGAACTTGCCCGTCGGACTCGGCGCAATCCGTGTAACAATTTGATTATTCATTATTCTTTCCTTCTTCGATTTCTGCCTCGCCTAAAAACTCTTCGTCCTCCGGACCGCCAATGGTGTAATTTGCCTCATGGAATATTCTAGGTGTTAACGATCTAACCCAAGGTGGATTCCCCTTAAGCCGCTCGACTTCCTGGCGCATTAAGGAAATATAGTTCATTCTATTAATAGACTGGTAATTGTGGCCCCAAAGGCCAACCCGTCTAAGGTCGTCGGGGCTGGTACCTTCTTCACTATGACCGATACGTGGATAGAGGAAGTGGTCTGGGTCGTATTTCTCTTGCTTTCTCTGCAACGGAGTTAGTACCCAGACATCAACCATTTTAGGATGATTTTCTCCAACCAGACGTAGTGCGGTTTCATAGTTAGCACGTTCAACTGGCTGATAATATCCATTGCCCGCCGATATAAATGCCTCGGTTCCAGGATATTCAAGCATTATTCTCGCAGAAGAGCGTATATGGCCTCTTAATTGAGTGGCAAAATTGTTTGTTTGCGACATAACATATTTACCCCACATGCCCAAGGGGCCGTTCATAGCGCTCCTATGGCGATCACCACCAAAACGAGAATATAAGGTGAGGTGAACATCTCCGAATAAAAATATTGTATCTTGCTCTGACAATGTTGCGCCAATTTTTCTAAATAATCTTCCCTCTACAGCAGTTGGGCCACTACTTGACGCCTTGTAATGATTAATAGGATAAACAAAACTTTCTATTCTGGAGTCGTCAATCCATTGTTTTGCTTGCTGCAGCACTGTGGCTCTAAGTTCGTCTTTCAACATCATAATTTCCGTGAGTAGAAACGCTATTTTTTTGGAAATATCAAGGTTCCAAACATATCCCGAAATATATTCTTCAAAAGTGTCTGGCAGATTTAATTCGGGATAATTTCTTTTAAAATAATCATAATGACCACACTGTTCTTCACCGCTTGCGCTTATAGATGGAAGTTCAAACAATAGTTCTAAATTTACGTCGTCAGCGGGATCGTTGTATTGTAAGTCAGTTAGTATCTGATATTTGTGATAATCCCCTACTTTCTTGTGATTAAATGATTGATTTTCTATATCAGCAATAAATTCAGACAACAGCCTCCTAAGCGCTTCAATTTTTTCCTTAAGTTCTCGTTCTGTTTTGGCATATTCTTCATCTCTGTGCAGTTCGCCTATGAATTCTTCAGCTTGTTCTTGGGAATGAAAATTAGCCAACCAATGGCGAAAACCGAGTTGTAGAAAAGCACCTTGGCGTGCGTTATTAATTACAAATACTGGTTTTTTTTCTTGTCTACTAGTGAGTTCGGCAAGAGTGTTGAAACTTTTTCCAGCTCGATTGGCTTCGACCAAGAATTGAATAGCGCCACCACGCAAACCGGTTCGCTCGACTATATCAGAAACTTCCGCGTCGATACTAGATTCTATTTCGCGCTCGTTTTTTGCTTTTTCAAAAATTTCAGGAAGTTCCGCTTCTTGCTGTCTCTCGGCGGGTTTTATGCCGAGTTCTTCTTCGCTGGGTCCAATGCCTTCTGGATTCATCATTCTCCTTTGCATTAATACTAGCGTGTCATTGCGAGCGCTCATGATACAAATCAGGAAGCGCGGCCAGTCTCGACAGACGAGCCGAGGTCTGGCGGACAATCTCGCCCGAATTAGATTGCTTCGTCCCTCGCAATGACAACTAGTTTCGCGTGGCGATTTCGAGTTTTTATCGTGCCCGCCATCCGCCGACTGGCGGAGGCGGTTTAGCGTGCAATATCCTCGACCGCATTGATATGATGCCTAATTTCTCTGCCTTCAATAGCCACTACGTCGATGCGGATGCCGTGGGTGGGGAATTTTTGCATTACCTGACGACTTAAGCGTACCAATTTACGCTGTTTTTTCCAGTCCACCATTTCCTCGGGCGACCCTCGGTGCGAATCGGCTTTGGCTTTAACTTCGACTATGACGATGGTCTCGCCATCTTGGGCGAGAATATCGATTTCACCAAGTTTAGTGGTAACATTTTTTCCCAAAATATCGTAACCTTTTCTCTTCAAAAAACGAGCGGCACGCCGCTCGCCCTCACTCCCAAATTTTTTACGTTCTTTGCTCATGATCTATACCCCTTTGTCATTGCGAGGACCGGAGGGACGTGGCAATCTGAATCTAGGTGAGATTGCTTCGCAAGCTCGCAATGACACATGGATTTCTCCCAATGTTTCAACCTACGGATGATTTGGAGTAGTTTTCGCGCCATCTTCTTTTGGCTTTTTTTCGGGCTTGCCCCGCGTAGCTCCTTCTGGAGCGGAGTGGGGTTCTTTTTTCTTGGCGATTCCCAGCTTAGCATCTGGAATACTCTTGGTTTCACCTGATTCTTCAGCATCATTATTATCTTCTTGAGATTCTGACTTTTCTTCGGCATTCTCAGAAGCCCTAATGGCGTCCAATTCCGCCTGTGGAATTTCAACAGGTCCTTGTTTTTCCTCTGTTACTAAATCTTCCCACACGCCACTGGCTGTTTTTTCGTTCTTCATTCTCGAAGCTCGTTTGCCGATTTTACCGCGAACATAGTAAATTCTCGCCTGCTTAACTTTGGCAGATTTCAATCTTTCAACCTTGACGACAGTGGGCAAGTGCAACGGGAATGATTTTTCCACACCAATGCCATTTGCAATTTTTCTAACTGTAAATGATGCATTAATGCCCTTGCCGCCAACGGTTTTAATAACAATACCTTCAAAAACCTGGATTCTTTCCTTCTTGCCTTCGCGGATTTTTTGGTGTACGCGAACCTTGTCGCCAGTGTAAACCTCCGGCAACTTCTTCCGCATATTCAGTTTGTCGATTTTATCAATAAGTTCGTACATAGGTGATCCTACCTCATGATAGTATCAAAAACTCGCACCCGAATCAATACCTTGCCCACCAACACCGCCACCTCGTAGGTGTCAGAGGTTAGCTGATAAGGGATGACGCGTCTTTATCTAGGTAAAAAGTTACATCGGGGTGGGTTGCAAGACAACAGGCCGGACAATTCGAATCACCTCTGAGAGCACCAGCAACCGCTCTTGCTTTGCCTAAGCCTGATGCAATCAGGACGATTTTTTTGGCTTCAAGAATTGTGCCGATTCCCATGGTGATAGCTTTTTTTGGCACATCGTCGATATTATCGAAGAATCTTGAATTATCTTTAATGGTTTGATTATCGAGATCAACGATGTGGGTTCTGGAATCGCACGCCGACCCGGGTTCATTGAAACCGATGTGGCCATTGGAACCAATACCCAATAGTTGTAGCTGGATGCCACCCGACTCTTGAATCATCGCTTCATATTCAGCGCAAGTCTGTTCCAAATCCTTGGCATTGCCCTCCGGCACGTGAGTATTTTTATTGTTGATGTCGATACCGGAAAAAAGATTTTTTTTCATTGCATAGTGAAACGATTGCTTATGGTCTGGCGACAAACCCACATACTCATCAAGGTTGAACGTTGTAACATCCTTAAAGCTAATTTCTTTATTCCGGCATCGATCCATTAGGGCTTGATAGGCGCCAACGACAGTCGAACCAGTCGCTAGTCCCAGGATGATACGAGGATTTGATTTTATAGCGCCAACAAAAACCTTGGCAACTGCCTCGCTCATTTCTTTATAACTTTGATATACTTTAACTTCTATCGCCATATTTTCAATATAACAAAAATAATTGAGATTGGCTGGCTAGATTGCTAAAGTAAAGTAAACAGCAGTTAATCAAGGGATCCTTCGACAAGCTCAGGATTTCGCTGTTGCTCAACCTTATACTAAACTTATGAAGTTTACCCACCTCCATACTCACTCCCATTATTCACTGCTCGATGGTCTAGGCAAAATAGACCAGATGTTAAGTTACGCCAAAGAACTGGGAATGACAAGTCTGGCACTCACCGACCATGGCGCAATGTATGGCGCAATTGAGTTTTACCAAACCGCCAAAGAAATGGATATGAAGCCAATTATTGGTGTCGAAACTTACGTTGCGCCACGGGGCCACACCGACAAGTCGTCGCGTGAGGACACCAAACCATACCACCTGATACTCCTAGCTCGTGACAAAGAAGGCTATGAAAACTTACTTAGACTGGTATCCATCGCTCACTTAGAAGGTTATTATTATAAACCCAGAGTCGATAAGGAGTTACTGAAAAAATACGGCAAAGGGCTCATCGCCTCATCAGCTTGTCTAATGGGTGAGGTTCCGGTTGCAACTCTCAGTGGACAGATGGATAGGGCAGAGCAGGTTGTAAAGGAATACCAAGATATTTTCGGCACTGATAATTTTTTCCTTGAAGTCCAAGACCACCCCGAAATTTTTGAGCAGGACAAGGCAAACCAAGCCGTCATAGAGCTTGCAAAAAAAATGGATGTGCCATTAATCGCTACTAACGATATCCACTATGTCCGCAAAGAAGACCGCGAACCGCACGACATATTAGTTTGTGTCCAGACTGGTAAAACCGTGGGTGATGCCGATAGAATGACATATGATGGCGACTTTTCTATGCGCTCTCCGGAAGAATTGGCGCAAGTGTTCCATGACACACCAGAAGCGATTAGCAATACTGCCAGAATCGCAGAAATGTGTAACCTCGAATTACAACTCGGCAAGGAAATATTACCTGTATTTCCAGTTCCCAAGGGTAAAACAGATGATGAATTATTGCGAGAAATGTGCTTGGAAAACCTTCCAAAAAGATATCCAAATGCCGACAAAGACTTGCAGGATCGTCTGGATTATGAATTGGATACCATTAAGAACATGGGCTTTGCCTCGTACTTCTTGATTGTTCAAGATTTTGTAAACTATGCAAAAAATCACGGTGTTCTAGTCGGCCCAGGTCGTGGTTCGGCAGCCGGATCGATTGTGACATATTTGCTAAACATAACCAACCTCGACCCTTTGAAATATGGATTGCTATTCGAAAGATTTTTGAACCCTGACCGAATTGAAATGCCTGATATTGATATTGATTTTGCCGATACCCATCGTGCCGAGGTCTTAGAGTACGTACGTACTAAATATACCGACGAACACGTTGCCGGCATTATCACATTTGGAACTATGGCAGCGCGCGCCGCGGTGCGCGACACCGGGCGCGCGCTCGGAATGGCCTATGGCGATGTCGATAGAATTGCCAAACTAGTGCCACCACCGATGCAAGGAAGACACATCCCGCTTGAAACTTCTATAAAAAATGCCGACGAACTTAAAGAAGTTTACGAAAAAGAACCGGCTACCAAACGACTCTTGGACATGGCCAGCAAACTCGAAGGCACCGTCCGCCATGCCAGCCAACATGCCTGCGCCGTGGTGATTTCACGAGACCCGTTGGTCCATTACGTACCACTTCAAAAAGCACAAAAGGGAGACGTCGCTCATGTGACACAATATTCTATGAACCCAGTCAGTGCGCTGGGGCTTCTGAAAATGGATTTCTTGGGTCTTGCCAACCTTTCAATTATTGGCAGGGCGCTCGAAATTATTGAAGCAGTTTGGGGTAAAAAAATAGATATCGATACCTTACCGCTCGATGACAAGAAAACTTTTGCGATCCTTCAAAAAGCCGAAACCACTGGTGTCTTTCAGTTGGAATCTAGTGGGATGAAACGCTACATCAAAGATTTAAAGCCGACTGAACTCGAAGATATTATTGCCATGGTTTCGCTTTATAGACCAGGACCGCTACAATTTATTGAAAGCTTTATTAAACGCAAACACGGAAAAGAGGCTATCAGCTATCCGCACCCACTCACCAAAAAAGCTCTTGAGCCGACCTACGGCTTTCCGATTTATCAAGAACAAGTAATTCAAATAGCCAAAGATATGGCGCTTTTTACCGGTGGCGAGGCCGATACTCTTCGAAAAGCAATGGGTAAGAAAAAAGTCAAGTTGATGGCGGAGATGAAGGTCAAATTCCTAGCAGGAGCCCAGAAAAACGGAGTATCAAAAGCAGACACTGAAAAAACATTCAAGGCCCTGGAAGATTTCGCCGCCTATGGTTTCAACAAAAGTCACGCCGCTTGTTATGCTCTCATTGCTTACCAAACTGCATATTTAAAAGCCCATTACCCTGCACCTTTCATGGCAGCACTATTAACTAGTGACCTGCAAAATCAAGATAGAATTACTATTGAAATAGAGGAAGCAGAACGGATGGGACTAAAAGTTCTACCGCCCGATGTCAACGAAAGCTTTGTTGATTTCGGTGTGGTAGTAGATAAAGGTGTAGCTATTCCGATAAAAAGCAATGAGGATGCGCCAAAGGTTGTACGTTTCGGGCTTGCGGCGATTAAAAATGTTGGCAAGGGCGTGGCTGAGGCTATTGTTAAAGAGCGTAAGAAAAATGGCCACTTTAATTCATTTGCTGAATTTATTACCCGTTGTGCCAAAATTGAACAGGACGGTGGCAATTCGATTATTAACAAAAAAGCAGTCGAAGCTCTTTCTAAAAGTGGCGCGCTTGATGGACTTATTGAACGCAACCGGTGTTTGCAAAATATCGATGCGATTTTAAAATTCTCCGGTCAGAAATCGCGCAACCCAAAAAACCAAATTGGGCTTTTTGCCGGTGGCGCGGTGGAGGCACCAAAGCAAGTTTTAGAACTTGCCACGGCGCCACCGGCCTCTGACAAGGAACGTTTAACTTGGGAAAAAGAATTACTGGGAATATATTTATCGGAGCACCCACTCAAGGGGTTGGGACAGTATATTGAAGCCAATGCCGATACCGTCGCATCGTTAAACGAAAAAAAAGACGGAGAAGCCGTGGTGATAGTCGGTATTATTACATCAATTAAGAAGATCACCACAAAAAGCGGTCAACCAATGGCTTTCGCCGGCATTGAAGATATTTCGGGACGCACTGAGGCAATATTGTTTCCAAAAATTCTGGAAGGTAGCAAGGAGCTGTGGGTCACCGATAAAATTGTCGAGGTAAGTGGCAAGATCTCAACTAAGGATAATGCGGTTAAGGTTTTGGTGGACAAGGTAAGCGAAGTTGATTTGGAAAAAGCTACCCATACGAACGAAGATCAGTTTGAAGAAATAGACTTGTCGAATGATAGTTCCATCGATCCTGATATAAAATCTGTGTCATCCCGAGCGCAGTCGAGGGATCCCTCACCCCAATCCGGCGGAAAGGGATTCTCACGTCGCTCCGCTCCTCAGAATGACAAAAACAAGGAATTTGTCATCAAATTGCCTCGCGGGGCAAAGAAAGAATTATTGGTGCAAATTAAAGAAGTGCTTGAAAAACACCCCGGCGACGTACCGGTTATTCTGAGCATTCCCAACAATGGCAGTTTCGACCGCGTCCCAACCAAAACCAAGGTTGAACCTTCTCCCGAACTGAACGATAGAGTCACACATCTTACGTACGGAAATTAAAAATAAATAGATGTTATAATGAAATCAGTGAGCCATAAAACGACTTTGATAATTTTATCATTGATAGTAACAACCGCTCTTGGTTCAAGCGTGTATTTTTGTTGTTGTTATAATAAAGCCTTTAACCCCCCCCCAACGGGAAAAAGCGCCCCCTCTGAAACTATCATAGAGCCGGTTAGTGAAGCTCAGAACAGCCAGGACACTCACGGTAAATTGCAAATAATATCAGCCCAAGGTGAAACGCCACTGAAGTTGATTATTAGCTCTGGCGCATTAACAGGTACGATTGATAAAGCAAGTAGCATATCAAACGGCTATCTTTCCTACTTAGATTGGATCGAATTTAACAACAAGCAAAGCGCTCTTTCGTTTGATAGCGACGATTTTATTACTTTGTTCGACAATATTTCCATCAATTACACCGATGGCCAAACTGCCAGCGCTCTTTTAAAGGGTCTTTTATCATCGTCCGATTGGGGAACGTTTAACAGTAAACAGAGTGCTTTGGCATTTGGCGATCTAACTGCAGGTTCCAATAAAATTTCTGTCGGCGGTACCGGAACCGGAGCTATTATCGGCGCAGGTTTATCTATTGATATTAGTGAAGCTAATGTTATCCACAATAACCTTGGCGGTTTGACTAATGGAGATTCACACACGCAATATGCTTTTTTAGATGGTAGATCGGGTGGACAAACATTAAGTGGCGGAACAGATGCTAATGACGATATCACTATCCAAGGAACTACAAATGCGACCAAAACGACAAGTTCAGTCAATCTTCAACCAAACGGTGGCAATGTTGGTATCGGGACGGTATCTCCCTCCCAGTTATTATCAGTTGGAACATTAAATCAGCTTACAATTGACGGTTACGGCAATCTCACAACACAAGGTTTGGGAACATATGGTAATATCGATACTGGAATGCATCTTCAAGTCAATACAGACATCGTATGGGCAGGAGGACCGATTCCTCAGTATGGAAATGTGGATACGATTTCGACCGGCGTAGCTAATGTAGGTGCTACAGATGTTGAAGCTCATTATTTAAGCGCTGCTCACCGATCAAGAATAAGACAAGACGGGAATTTAACTCAAGTTAAGATGTACTTTGCTTCTAAGCCAGCTTCTTTGACAGCTTTTTACATCGAGGTATGGCGGGAGAATGGAAGCAATTTCGACAGAATTTCTCAAGAAAATATTCTTTCTAAGATAAGCGGCGGTTCTACAAATACCGTTGCTCTTGATCTGGTAGATGTTAAAGAAGGCGATTATATAGGGTATGGCTGGACAGCTTCCTCTGACCCTGGCAATTTCCTGACATCTGTCGATTCTACCGCTGCTGGAGGAAGTTATAAGACTGTGTCAGTTCCTACAGGGATGGGATACAATTGGTCGGGTCAGATTGCTTCAAATAGTTATGTTCCTATATTGTCTTATATGCCTGCCCCGATGATGGTATTTCTTGGTGACTCAATAATGGCAGGATATGGTGATAATCAAACCTTCAACAACCCATCCAAAGTAACTAATCCAAAATCAAACATACCCTGGTATGTTCATCAGTCGCTCGGCTCATCTTATACCTATCAGAATGTGGCCTACGCGGGCAAAGAATCAACCGGAGCTGTAACCAACTTCAATACTGATGTCATTGGTCTAAAGCCAAAAATAATAGTTCTGGAAGGTTACGTTAATGACCTAACAACCAAGACTCAAGCCCAGATGATTGCCAACTATACAACTATGCTTGATTCTGCAACTGGTAATGGAATCATTCCTGTTGTAATGGCAATACTCCCATGGTCAAATGGTAGCAATGCGCAAATGTTGGATAGGGATTCAAGGAATATCGCCTTAAGGGCACTTGTCCAGTCTTATCCAACAGCAATTTGGGTAGACGGTGGTTCCTACGTTGGAGAATACAGACCGACCGGACCAAGTGGAAATTTATGGGATATTAGCCATTCATATCAATATCTTGGAGATGGTATTCATTTTTCAAATGAAGGACATAGAATGATAGCTCAAGCTATAACCGATTCAATAGCCAGAATAAAGGTGTCTGGCACATTAGAAGGTGGAGGATTAAAGATAAATGGAAGTACTATTTCATTCGGAGGAGGTAGTAGTAACAATTATTTAGAGATATCAAGAACTTCGGCATATCAGAGTAATGGGGATAGCCTCAATATTCGATCGGGAGGAGCAACTTCTGGAGCAAGCGACAAGAATGGCGGAGACTTGTACCTGTCTTCGGGACTTGCAACGGGATCTGGTTATTCAAATATCTACTTTCAAACTTCTTCCGCAATCTCATCTGGGGCTGTAAAAACAACAACTCTCAATGCGGGTGGTAGTGGTTATTCTGTAGGCGATATATTAACAATAGTCGGTGGCGGGAATAATGCCACAATAACCGTCTCGACTATCGATGGTTCGGGTGCAGTATTAACCTATACTTTATCATCGGCCGGAACCGGATATTCTGTGGCAGATGCATATGCCACTACTTACGCTGGACTAGGCACAGGCTTCAAGATTAATGTTACTGCACTGACCGGATCTGCTGACAATACAGCCTCAACTAAAATGACTTTACTGGGGAACGGCAATGTGGGTATTGGGACAACAACTCCTGCGACTAAACTAGACATCGTTGGAAGCGCGAATATCTCAGGTTCTCTCACTACGGGGAGCTCTATCAGTACGTCCGGAATTCTCAGCGGTCCTTATTATCTGATAACAAAAAAATCTGGTGTTGCAACGGGTGGCTTTGGCACGGCAAGTGATTTGATAGTCGGTGGAACAGCAACAGATTTAGGAATACGGGCCGAAACTGGTAGGAATATGTTGTTTGGAATTAGTACTGATGAAAAAATGAGATTGTCAAGTACCGGTAAGGTTGGCATTGGCGTTACTTCGCCATCGGCCACGCTTCATCTTAAAGCTGGTACCGCCACGGCAAATACGGCACCACTTAAATTTAATTCGGGCTTGCTCCTAACCGCAGAAGAAGCTGGCGCAATCGAATTTCTGAACGATACCCTGTATTATACCGCCACAAATGGTGTAGCCGGCTCAACAAAAAGACAAGCAATACCCGGCGTAACAACTGGCACTGCCGCGCCGACATCGACACCCGTTAGAGTTGGCGATATATATTCCGATACAACCAATAAAAAAATATATATGTCGGTTGGCACATCTTCAAGCGCTGATTGGGTAATATTAAATTAACTAAAATCGGAAAGGACCGTATAATAATGAAATTGATTTTTGCACGACTTCGAAAAAGTACAACTAACGGGCAACCAAGTAGTTCTATTACGGGACACACAGTCAAAAAACGCAAGCCGATTTGGATAGTACTTTTTGCCGTAGTTCTATTGGCTTCCATCGGCGTTGGCGTATATTACTTTGTGCAATACAGAAGAGTAGTACAGAATCCCGACCTTGTTTCCAAGCAGGAATTAACATCCATTCTCGAGAAGGTTAATAAGCTGATGGATTTGCCGCAGGACGAGACACCAACTTTGGCAACCGTTCTAAACAAAGACAATCTTAAAGATCAAGACTTTTTCAAAAAGGCAGAAAATGGCGATAAAGTATTGGTTTATACCAATAATAAAAAAGCGATTCTTTACCGTCCCAATACCAATAAAATAATTGAGGTAATGCCGGTTTACAACGATGAAGCGGAAAAAGCAGCCGCGACAGGAGCAATCAGCACTAACCCGAAAGTGGCGCTTTTTAACGGCAGCGACAAAGCAGGTTTAACCAATACTGTCGAAACTAAAATAAAAGAAAAGATTGCCAATGTTGAGATTGCCTTAAAAGAGAATGCCAGCAAAACCAATTATACGAAAACAATCGTAATTGATATTAGCGGTAAAATGGCCGACCAAGCGAAGAAAATCGCCGAAGCAATTGGCGGCGAAGTTGGTTCTCTGCCAGATGGCGAAAAGAAACCAAACGCCGACATTTTGGTTATTGTCGCGAAATAGATAGTTCTCAATATAGACACGTAGCCCACGCCTTAGTGTGTTTACAGCAAGGAGAACAAGCTGAAGCTTGGTCTACGACAAAAGATATCGATTAAGATCTTAATCCTCGGCTGGTGTCGGTGATTTTTTGTTGGACTTGCAAGGGATGCTCCACGTTCTTGAGTTTCATAGCGATTTTACTGCCGGCAGTGCGGATTTTAACAGTGCCGTAATCAAATAACATAGAGCCAATACCTTGTTTAATGTGAACAATATTTTGAATATTTTCCAGTGGTACTTCCGCAACTTCTCGCGTTAAGAGCTTGCTTTGGTCGAAACCAAAAACTCGTTGTGTCGATAAAATATAAAAGGTGTTCCACCAAATAAATAATCGGCCAGTACCAAGGAGAGCAATTGCAACTGTACCACCTATGGCGAGTTTTATACCGGCGAAACCGCCAGGCAGTAACATCGGTAAAAAAGTTATCGCGAATATAACGATAATTACAAGCACAGTTCTGATCATCACCCAAGGGTGCTGACGCCAGACCGCGACAACCCTTTCGTCCTCCCTCTGCCCTTCAAATGTGAATTGTGATTTAGATTTCATATATACGACTTTGTCATTGCGAGGTACGGAGTTTATCCCGAGTATGTATGAGGGAAAGCAATCTCATCAGATTGCCGCGCTCACGATTACGTTCGCTCGCAATGACATTCTACATTTTGATATGTCATTTTTAGTTTTTAGTTTTGAGTTTTGAGTTTTTCCTGATCCACACTAAAAATACGAGCGATGCCAAAGTTAATACCAATACTAATGCCCATTTAACACGTCCCTCTGTCAATAAACCAATAAAACCGAAACAACCACTAATAAGTAGTATCAACAAAACCGACGCGCGTACACTAAGCCCCGCTTGCATAAAGCGATGGTGAATGTGCGTTTGGTCGGCAGTGGCCAATGGATTTTTGCCTCTGGCAATTCGAGATATTACTACCACAAAACCGTCGATGATAATCAACGCCAACACTAAAAACAAAGTCGCTAATTTACCACCGGAAATAACCGACAATACTGCCAACATAAAACCAATCCACATGGCGCCGACATCACCTAGAAATACTTTGGCAGGGTAAAAGTTAAAAATCAAAAAGCCGGCCGTCACCGCGGCAGCGGTGAAGGACAGCATTGCCACGGCCGGCTGACTCACCGTCGGTGTCAAACTCAAAATACCAATAACAGTAAAACCAATTATCCCAATTCCACCAGCCAGACCATCGGCGCCATCAATAAAATTGACCGCATTCATCATACCCACCAGCCAGAAAAACAGTAAAATATCAGCGATCCAAACAATATGGTAGACCGCATCGCCAAGCTGTATGGACGATGTTACTGTTCCTAAATCAATCGCCAGACCGAATGGATTATTTAAGTAAACAATGCCAATGCCAGAAGCGACAACCACAGCCCAAACGACCGTTTGCCAAAATAGCTTAACCCATGGTCGCAGACCTCGATAATCATCAATCGCCATCGTTACAGCCAAAATAATGCTTCCGATCAGCAATCCCAGCAATCGCTTGTCTATCGAGATACCAAATATCTTAAACGGAAACCCAAGTGTCGCAAAAAGGTCTGGGTTCAGAGCATTTGCAGTAATAATGATGACGATAAAAGTAACTACCATCGCTAACCCGCCAATTCTCGGAACTGGTTTCGGATGGATGTCGCGCTCCCTTGGCTCATGCATAAA
>Ga0172368_10002636_pt1 | contig 22570 bp, 16 predicted proteins | sample Lak11m_FD_114540 | JGI IMG/M metagenome (GOLD analysis project Ga0172368, IMG submission 114540) | Freshwater microbial communities from Kabuno Bay, South-Kivu, Congo - kab_022012_11m | ecosystem: Environmental > Aquatic > Freshwater > Lake | place: Democratic Republic of the Congo: South-Kivu...
GCGTGATTCGAACACGCGACCTATTGCTCCGCAAGCAACCGCTCTAATCCACTGAGCTACAGGGCCATATTGTTATTAAGCGTAGGGATTTTATCCCAAATAACGGGGCTGGTCAAGAGACCGTTTCATAAAATGTCTGAAAATTATCTCTATCAAGATAGTGTAAGGAAGAAGCATCTCCAAAAAAGAATTCCTTTTATTCAAGAATTTACATGTTATTTCTATTTTAGGCGGGGCTGAAAGTTCATTTCCAAATAGAGTTTTTGTGAAATGTTTCAGAAAAAGAGAATAAATAATAAAGATAATTATGCTAGAATTTAGTGCGAGTCGCCACAATCATCACACCTATGGGGGGGAGGATGTTACCAATATTTATTCAACTTGGATTTCAGGAATTATTTGTTCGATGAAATATTTGTATCACACCAATAATTCAGGGAAAGGGTGGTACGTTGGATGAATCCTATTAAACATCAGAAATTGAACGGGAGGAATCGATGGCTTCCAATGAATTGATACCCAATTTGGATCACTCGTCTAGCAATATGGTTGAGGATATCCTAGACTCGCTGAACCGGGAATCCATCTCCAATCCTTTCTGCTGGCTCGTATGCTATGAGGAACGTCCCTTGCAGGGAGCCCCGCAAAATAGCATCGAACCACATCTCATGATCTTCACAACTAAATCTTTGGGGATAGCCTTTATTAAAGGCCGGTCGCGGATATTTGGTCCGGAACCTTTGAAGGTCATCCCCATTGATTCTCCGGGTTCACTTTCCAAAATTTCTCTGGCACAATCCCGGGACTCGCGTTATTCATCTCCACCATGTGGTCTGCTCTTGAATTTTTCTTATTCATCCGGGACATCGGATGTCGAGTTACCTCCCCAAAAGGTCCAACAAAGTGGCGAGGCACAACTTGCGCTTACCCTGGGTCTTAATATCAATACTCCTATAGAGGAAAAGCAAGCGAAAACGAACAAGGTAGAATCAAACACTTGTCCACTGTGCAAACATCCTCTTTACATGCCTACAAGAGGGGGTGGCTTATTTATCGGATTTGGGGATGATGCAGCCAGTTCACTTTTGGAAAGACGCGGCAACCCGGAACATAATGCCTACGCCTGCCGCAAGTGTGGTACACGAATCTGTAAGAGCTGTGCAACCAAGTTCGTTTGCCCACAATGTGGGAATAATACTTTCGATCGCTATGATCTGTTAGAGGTGGAACCCTCGCCCAACAACCTGGGTGAGCATGGTGACGGTCCAACCCTGACAGCCATCCCAAAGATAAGTCCACTTGGTGACAATATCCCAAAGGTTCCATCTTCATTTCCACAGGTCAGCGAACCTGAGTCCCGTCGGAAAAAGATTGGTTGGGCTTACCTTCTGTCAGCCGCCTTTATTGGGGTGATCCTATTGATCATTTTCCTACCCCGTCCCTTGTTCGCAACCCCGGTCAATATGGCTGAAACATCCCCCACTTCTGTAACCAAGCAACTTGCCCTGGTCCAGGGGAATGATATCTGGACCATCATGGATATCAATTTCTTAGATAGCCTGGTCATCCCATACTATGGGGAATCTCTCTCCGCTTCGACTGGATCCAAAGTGCTAGTTATTTCTTTCTACTGTGATACAGGCAGGAATCCTTTGACCCTTCTATATTCTGCAACCAGCCCCCAGGTTACTAGCGGTCTCCCCATTTACGAGCCAGATGGGATCAATAATGTGTATGTGACCGATGAGATGGATGTTGTCTATCCTGTTTCGGTAATAATGTTGTTTTCAAAAGATATTTCGGATGGGTTTGCACTTGTTACGATTGTTCCCGATGTTTCAAATTCCTACAGGCTCCATTTTATGGAATTACCTACAGTTGATCTGGATTGGCAACTTGTCTCCGTCCTGAAACCAATGCCGGCAGGAACAGATTCCCTTTCACCCATACCTTCAGAAGTTCTGCCCACCCAGGTTTCTCTGCCAGCCGTGGAACCAATTGTCCTGGAAGGAGGACAAGAATTTGGCATGGATGTGGCTTTTTCACCTCCTGGAAGCTATGTAGCCAGCGGGAATTGCGATGGAGTTGTTCGGATCTGGTCGGTAATTAATCTCAAAGTATTTCAGGATTATGTCAGCCCGGGAGTCGACTGTACATCGGATATTGCCTTCAACACAGATGAGAACCAGATGGCCGTTGCCTTCACCAACCAGGGTCTCGTTTTCATTTTTAATGTTCAATCGGGTGAATTATTGGGAAAGTTGTCCTTACCCAGAGTCGATGAAGTCAAGTTCAGCCCTGATGGAGCCTGGATTGCAGCCGGATCGCAAGGGCATGGAACTGCTCTTTGGAAAATGAGTTTGCTTTCGGAATATGACAATGCAGGTGCACAACCGATTCTGATCGAAAGTGAAGATAATTATTTTACCTGTCTCCAGTTCAGCCCGGATAGCAATTTACTGGCTTTTGGGGAAGGATATGGCGGGGTGGTTTTGTGGGACATTGTGGAAGGCAGGATTCTCCGAACGTTAATTGGCGATTGCAAGGCTCCAGAATCCATGAACTTTAGCCCGGATGGGAAATCTCTTTCCTTCAGTACAGGTGAATCTGTCAGTACATGGTCAGTTGCCACAGGGGATAAGATCGAACAATTGGAATATTTGTTGGCGTCCGATGTCAATTCCGCCTCCGCTTTTTCTTCTGTGCAAGATAGCGCAGCCATCAGTTATACAGAACCCGGCAAGTCGACTATTGTCCTGATCAATTACCACGATAACCGCTTGATCACAAGCTTAGAGGGTCACACCGGCCCAATATATAGCCTGGAATTCAGTCAAGATGGCAGAATGTTGATCTCGGGTGGAACAGACTTAAGTTCAGGTGAAGTGTTTCTGTGGGATCTGGGTATGCTTGATTAGCATTCGTCCAACAGCAGAATATGGAAAAATGAAGAAAGGTTGACTATTATAATTGTCTATGAAATTAAATTAATGTAACGATATCAATGACAATTCACACGTTATAATCTTGAAAACTGTAATATTGGTACTTGCATTAAATAACATTATCGTGTATTATATGTGCAGCAAACGTTTGGGTGCCCCCCTCACCCAGGCGTTTGCTGCTTTAACAGACATTTTTGTATTTCTTGGCATTATTCCCCTGATCCGGGCGGGTAAAATCATCAGGATGGAATATAATATCACAGACAAACTCCCATTCATCTTCTTCAAGGAGAATTCTGTATGCCCCTCGACCTGACCGCCATTCGCGCCCAATTCCCATCCCTGAAACGTAATGCCATCTTCCTGGATAACCCGGGAGGCACCCAGATCGCCAGGCAATCGCTTGAACGAATTAACAAATACCTGCTGGAGAGCAACGCCAATCACGGCGGCACATTTGCCACCAGCCAGGCTTCGGATGCAGTCCTGGATGAAGCCCACCAGGCGATGGCTGATTTTTACAATGCCTCCAGCCCGGATGAGATCATCTTTGGCAACAATATGACCACCCTCACGCTGCATATCAGCCGTTCGGTCTCACGCGACTGGCAAGCCGGAGATGAGATCGTAGTAACCCGCCTTGATCATGACGCAAACGTCACTCCCTGGGTGCTGGCAGCACAGGACAAGGGGTGCAAGGTTAACTGGGTGGATTTTGACGTGGAGGACGGCACCCTGAAATTGGATGATCTGCAAAAAGCTCTCGACCGAAAGCCGCGTCTGCTGGCGGTTGGCTATGCCTCCAATTCCCTGGGAACCATCAATCCGATCGCAAAGATCATCCAGATGGCACATGCCGCCGGCACCCAGGTTTATGTAGATGCAGTTCAATATGCTCCGCATGGACCGATAGATGTGCAAAAATTGGATTGCGAATTCCTGGTCTCTTCCAGTTATAAATTCTTTGGGAATCACAGCGCCATTTTATACGGCAAGCGTGCCTTGCTGGAAGAATTGTTCGCCTACAAGGTCCGCCCTGCACCCAACAGCCTGCCGGGTAAATTTGAGACTGGCACCCAGAATCACGAGGGTATTGCCGGTGTATTGGGTGTAATGGAATATTTTACTTGGGTAGGGCAGCAATTTGGGGGAGAACATGCCGAGGCATTGCACGAAAAAGGCTACACCGGGCGAAAACTGGTGCTTAAACAAGCCATGAGCGCCATCCGGGCATATGAATTTGAACTCAACCGCGCCCTGCTGGCGGCACTGGAATCGATCCCCGGACTGAGGCTGTATGGGCTGACCGATCCGCTACGTCTGGAAGAACGTGTGGCTACTTTTTCCTTCCGATTAAAAGACATGCCCCCACGCCTCATCTCCGAAAAACTGGCAGCCGAGAATATCTACACCTGGGATGGCAACTATTATGCCCTCAATGTAAGTGAGCGCCTGGGCGTGGAAGCCAGCGGTGGCATGCTGCGAGTCGGCGCCACCCATTACAACACCCTGGAAGAGATCGAGCGCCTGAGAACAACCCTGTTAAAGATCAGCGCATGAACCCAACAGCGGGGGCAGTCACAACTGCCTTCATGGAAAGATATAGAAGACAACCAGAGATGCTGGTGCATGCCCCTGGCAGGGTCAACCTGATCGGCGAACATACGGATTACAACCAGGGCTTCGTGCTGCCCATGGCTATCAACCATGCGGTCTGGATCGCCCTGCGTCCGAGTGTGGATGCACAAGTGCACCTGCACTCGCTCGATTTTAACGAAACGACCTCATTTCCCATCAATCTTCATTTGCAACCGGGCAAAAGCTGGGCGGATCATATTAAAGGAACAACCTGGGCTCTTGGTCAGCAAGGGTATGTGCTACAGGGCTGGGAAGGCATTATTGCCGGGGATGTACCCATCGGAGCCGGGCTTTCATCTTCGGCAGCAGTCGAGATGGCTGTGGCAAGAGCCTTCGCAGCTGTCTCCAGCTGGGAGTGGGAACCAACTCGCATGGCTCAAGCCTGCCAGCAGGCTGATCGCAGTTGGGTCGGCATTCAATCCGGTATCATGGACCAGATGGTCTCGGCTGCTGCCAGAAAAGGGCATGCCCTCAAACTGGATTGCCGCTCACTGGAAATGGAACATATCCCCCTGCCAACCGGGTTACTGGTTGTAATTCTGGATACCTCAACACGCCGCAAACTGGTGGATTCCGCCTATGACCAGCGCGTCCGGGAATGCCAGGTTGCCGCCCAATTTTTTGGCAAGGATTCGCTGCGGGATGTAGATGAAGAAGTTTTCGTTCAAAGAATGGGTGAATTGGACAATTTGCTGGCTCGGCGCGCCAGGCATGTCATCACTGAAAACCAGCGTGTCTTTCAAGCTGTGGATGCCATGCGAGCCGGCCGCTTGCAGGAATTGGGACAGACCCTGAATGCCAGCCATGCCAGCCTGCGGGATGACTATGAAGTCTCCAGCCCGGCGCTCAACCAGATCGTAGAGAGCGCTTTGGAAACACCCGGCTGCCTGGGAGCACGTATGACCGGCGCAGGGTTTGGCGGCTGTGCAGTGGCGCTCGTCGAGGCCGGGCAAGCAAGTGAATTTTCAAATAGGGTAGGCGAGACCTTTCAAAAAACCAGCGGTCTGACCCCCAGAGTGTATATCTGCACATCAGAAGCAGGTGCCAGTTTTCATTGATCGGATCCTTTATGCCATCATGCTATAATTCCAAGAAGTCAAAACTATAAATTATTCCTTCCATCCAGCCCCCAGGATTTGGAATTGCCCAAGGAGAAAGTGATGCTCGATCCGAAACAATTAAAGCAGGTTCGCATGAGCCTTGAAGATTGGGAACAAAACGAACTTAGAATAACCTTGCAGCGTTTCCCTGAACGACAGGAAGAATTCATCACCACCTCTTCCGAGGCGATCAAGCGTCTGTATACCCCCCTCGACCTGGAGGACAATGAATATGGGCGTGACCTGGGTCTGCCGGGTGAATATCCATACACGCGTGGCATCCATCCCACCATGCACCGCGGCAAATTATGGACCATGCGCATGTTCGCTGGATTTGGCACAGCAGAAGAGACCAACACCCGCTTCAAATACCTGCTCGAGCAAGGGCAAACCGGTCTTTCGATCGCTTTTGACCTGGCGACGCTGATGGGTTACGATAGCGATGCACCGGCTGCGCTGGGTGAATTTGGCAAGTGCGGCGTGGCGATCTCTTCCCTGAAGGATATGGAGATCCTGCTGGATGGCATCCCTCTCGAAAAAGTCTCAACCAGCATGACCATTAACTCCCCGGCTGCCATCATCTGGGCCATGTACATTGCGGCCGCCGAAAAGCAAGGGGTGCGTCCCGACCAGTTGCGCGGAACCATTCAGAACGACATCCTGAAGGAATACATCGCCCAGAAGGAATACATCTTCCCGCCCGAGCCATCCATGCGCCTGGTGGTTGATACCATTGAGTTCGGATCAACAACCGTTCCACAATGGAACACAATCTCGATCTCAGGCTACCACATCCGCGAAGCTGGCTCGACTGCTGCCCAGGAGCTGGCATTTACCCTGGCAGATGGTATGGAGTACGTGCGCTGGGCATTGCAGCGCGGCCTGGATATTGATGATTTTGCACCGCGCCTGTCCTACTTCTTCAATGCCCACAACGATTTTTTTGAAGAGATCGCCAAGTACCGCGCCGCCCGCCGCATCTGGGCGCGTGAGATGAAAGAGACTTTTGGCGCGAAAAACCCGCGTTCCTGGTTAATGCGCTTCCACACCCAGACGGCAGGCGCCTCCCTGACCGCCCAGCAGCCCGAGATCAACGTGGTGCGGGTCGCCCTGCAAGCCCTGTCGGCTGTGCTGGGCGGCACACAATCCCTGCACACCAACAGCCGGGATGAAGCCCTGGCGCTGCCCTCCGAGGAGGCTGTCACCATTGCCCTGCGCACCCAGCAGATCATCGCTGAAGAATCCGGCGTGACCAACACCATCGACCCGCTGGGCGGCTCCTACTTTGTGGAAGCCCAGACCAACCGCATGGAACAGCAGGTCTATGATTATTTTCGCCGCATTCAAGACCTGGGCGGGGTCCTGCCAGCCATTGACAAAGGATTCTTCCAGAGCGAAATCTCCGATTCCGCCTACCGCTACCAGCGTGAGATCGACCAGAACATTCGCCGGGTGGTAGGTGTGAATGCCTATGCCGAAGACAAGCCTTTCACAATTCCTCTGCTTGTGATGGACCCACAAGGCTATGAACGCCAGGTCAGCCGCCTGGAGCAGACCCGCAAAGAGCGTGACAACGGGCGAGTCGGTCAGAGCCTCGACAGGCTGCGTATCGCCTGCCAGGGTACCGAGAACACAATGCCACACATCCTGGAAGCCGTGCGGACCTATGCCACCCTGGGCGAGATCGTGGATGTCATGAAGGATGTATTTGGCGGATATGAGGAACCCACCTGGATCTAAACATGGAGATCAAATTCGAACCCATCGGGATGATCTATTCACCTTTTACCGATAAGAACAAAACACCCATCCAGTCTGTGCGCTCGCAAACCATTGGCAGGGTGGAAGTGAATCCGCAATATTCCGAGGGGTTAAAAGACATCGAAGGATTTTCCCATATCATTCTGCTTTATGTCTTTCACGAATCCAAAGGCTATGAGCTCCAGGTCAAACCCTTTTTGGACGACAATCTGCACGGCCTGTTCGCCACCCGTTATCCCAGCCGCCCCAACCCGATCGGTCTGTCTGTGGTGCGATTGCTGAAACATGAAGGCAATATCCTCGAGATCGAAGGTGTGGATGTATTGAACGGCACGCCACTGCTGGATATAAAACCCTATGTGGAAGATTTCGATATCCGCCTTGATACGCGACAGGGCTGGTACGAAACGCGCAGCAAGCAGTAACAATCACTGAAATCAGGTATTTAAAAAAACTTCCGAAGTCCAGGCTGGATATCGGAAGTTTTGAATTTTAAGAGACTTGTTCAGCGCGCCAGTTGGCGGGCCATTTTGTAGTATTCCATATTGGCGGCGCGTTGATGGGTCATTACCTGTTGCAGGGGGATCAACTCGACCGCCCGACCGTTCAATCCCACCATCAGATCCGATTGTCCATCCAGAATGGCGTTCACTGCCGCAGAACCCAAGCGGGCTGCCAGAATTCGGTCAAAAGCCGTCGGTCCACCACCACGCTGGATGTGCCCCAGGATAGTAACGCGCGTTTTGAAACCGACATCCATGGCATCAATGGCCAGAGACAGTTCATTGGTCTTGATATTGGCACCTTCTGCCACGATGACAATTGCGTGGGTTTTGCCGCGCCGGTAGGCATCCTCCAGCGCGGAGGCAACTTCTTCCACGGTGGTGGGAACTTCCGGGATCAAAACGATCTCAGCGCCACAAACGATACCTGCCATGACCGCCAGGTAACCACAACCGCGACCCATGGTCTCGATCAGGAAGGCCCGGCTGTGAGAGGAGGCTGTATCACGCAATTTATCGACCGCATCCATGATCGTGTTCATGGCGGTATCCACACCGATGGCCATATTGGTGCCCCAGATATCATTATCGATACTGGCAGGGATGCCTACCACCTTGATGCCCTGTTCTGCGAGAGCATGGGCACCCCGCAATGATCCCTCCCCGCCAATAACGACCAATCCGTCCATGCCTGCCACGCTCATATTGCGAATGGCTTCCCGCTGGAAGGATTTTTCAAAGAAACGCTGGCTGCGCCGGGTTTGAAGAATGGTGCCGCCACGCTGCAAAATACCACCAACATCACGGGCACCCATGGGCTTGTATTCACCATTGATTAATCCTTCATAGCCACTCATGACCCCAAGTACATTGGCTTCGTGAAATAGAGCGGTTCGCACAACAGCCCGAATGGCTGCATTCATACCGGGCGAATCCCCTCCCGAAGTGAGCACACCCAATGTAAAGTTTTTCCTGGTCATACTTGCCTCTGCTTGATCTGAAAAGTATCAAAATCCCGCGCCACAACCGCTTCCGGGAAAACCGCCTGGGCTTCCACCAGGATGTCCTTCTCACGGTAGCGACGGGAAATATGGGTCAGGTAAAGTTGTTTAACCCCGGCTCTTGCAGCCAGTTCAGCAGCCTGCCTGGCAGTCAGATGCGAATAATTTTGCGCCATCTCGGCTTCCTCTTCAAGATATGTGGATTCGATCACCAATCCGTCCGCATCTTGACAGTATTCCAACAGATTATCGGTGCGACCTGTATCGCCAATGTGAACAAAGCGCACACCTGGCTTGACCTCACCCAGCACATCCTCAGGATCAATGCGAGACCCATCTGGCAGAGTAACTGCCAATCCGTTCACCAGGTCACGCCGTTGGGGACCTATGGGAACGCCCAGGGCTTCCGCCTTCTGCGGTAAGAATGGTCGGCGTGCTTTTTCTTCGAATAAAAATCCAAAACAATCTGCACCCCGGTGATGGACCGGAAAAGCTTTGACCGTGAAATCACCTGCTTCAAAAAACACACCTTCGGTAAGCTCATGCAGATTTATAGGCATGGGTGCTTTTGCTCCACGCAACACCACTCCGTAGAGCAGGTCATGGATACGCTCGAGTGCAAATTTCCCGGCATAGATATTGAGATCATCGATCGCTTCCCACCGCGAGAAGGTGGAAAGCAGCCCGCCCAATCCCAGAATATGGTCCAGGTGACCGTGGGTGATCAGGATGTGATTGAGATTCTTAAAACCCAATCCGGATTGCAAAATCTGGCGCTGGGTACCTTCACCGCAATCGATAAGGAAGCGATACTCATCATGTTTGAGCACCTGCGCAGAAAGTCCGCGTCGTACTGACGGGGCGGAAGCGGATGTACCAAGAAAAACGATTTCAAACAAAAAGGGTTCCTTAAAATAATTTTCTCTATTTTACCCTATTCGGCAGGGAGAACCGGCAATGGAAATTATTTCTTCTTTATCCTTCTCAAACGGTTCCAGGATCAACTCAAATCCGCGGTGAGACATAATCGCATTTTCGCAAACTACGATACATCCCGTTAAATTCAAGCCAATTCTTCGCATAGACCATTTGTGCTATAATAATTACACATAAGGAACCGATCCATGCCCACCACTAAAAGAAAAAAAACATCACCCTCCAGTAAACCTGCACCAAGGAAAAAGACCTCCAGCCGGTCTTCATCAAAAAAAACCGGTGCATCTAGTTCTTCCAGATCGCATGATCCCAAAAAACAGGCTCCACCACCAATCTCCATCCTGCCAAATGGGATCTCTCCGGAACGCAAGATCGATATACTGGGGATCGCACTGGCAGTGGTGGGGCTCTTGACCGTTTTTAGTCTCTTCCCGGCAAACCGCAACGGGCTGAGCGGATCCTGGCTCGGCACCCTGGAGGCAGGCTTTGGCTGGGGCATGTACATCCTGCCCATCGGTCTGAGTGTGATCGGGATCTGGCTGGTGGCCAGGAATGTGGATTATCTTCCAGAGCTTTCAGTGGAGCGGATCACAGGGTTCATCCTTCTTTTCGTCAACCTGCTGGTCGTATTCGAGGGCTTATCCGGATCCGGCAACGGAGGCGGTTACATTGGAAAGATCCTTCTGCAAACCTTGAGAAATTTGCTGGGAGGCGTTGGTGCATTCATCCTGGTGGTTGCCTGGTTCCTTATCTCCCTTACCATGAGCCTGGATATTTCCATTCATGAATTATTTAAATGGGCTGCGCCTTTGTTCGAACGATTGCGCAAACGATGGCAAAACCGATCCGCACAAACAGCTCTTTCCGGGACAGCCATCAACAACTTATCTTCAACTCCGCCCGAAATTCCACCAGATAACTTTACACCCCTGCAACGTCAACCCAACCAACCGCCGGTAAGCACACCCTCTCCAGGAGTCGTTGTTAAGACCGGGGTTACCAATGCGGCCAGTGTGCCCTGGGTTCTACCTCAGGTAAAGGACATCCTGGAGGTGGGCATAACACCCGCCATCAACCAGGAGTATCTCCAAAAACGCGCCCGCCTGATCGAAGAAACCCTGGCTTCTTTTGGCGCGCCAAGCCAGGTTGTTGAGATCAGCAACGGTCCCAGCATCACCCAATTTGGCGTCGAACCCCTGTATATTGAAACCCGTAACGGACGGACGCGCGTGCGTGTCAGCAAGATCGTTGCATTGACGGACGACCTTGCCCTGGCATTGGCAGCCCCGCGTATACGCATCCAGGCACCTGTTCCCGGACGCAGCTACATTGGCATCGAAGTACCGAACGAAGAAATGACCCTGGTCATGCTGCGCGATGTGTTGGAAAGCGATCAATTCAAACGGATCCGCTCCACGCTTCGTTTCGCGCTAGGAAAGGGAGTCGCCGGGCATCCGCTGGTGTCAGACCTGACCTCCATGCCGCACCTGCTGATCGCCGGTACCACAGGATCCGGCAAGTCGGTCTGTGTCAATTCCATTTTGACCAGCCTGCTACTCAACAATACACCAGATGACATGCGTTTGGTCCTGATCGACCCCAAGCGGGTCGAACTGACAGGTTATAACGGCATACCACACCTCCTTTCACCGGTCGTGGTCGAAATGGACAGGGTGGTCGGCGCCTTGCAATGGATGACGCGTGAAATGGACAGTCGTTATCATAAATTTGCCGAAGTTGGCGCCCGCAACATTACAGATTACAATTCCCGCCTGGCCACGCAAGGAAACGGACCCAAAATGGGTTATATCGTCGTGGTAATCGACGAACTGGCGGATCTGATGATGATCGCCCCGGATGAATCGGAACGGACCATCACGCGACTGGCGCAACTGGCGCGCGCCACCGGTATTCACCTGGTGATCGCCACGCAACGCCCGTCTGTGGATGTGGTCACCGGTTTAATCAAAGCCAATTTCCCAGCAAGGATCGCCTTCGCAGTTGCCTCGGGAGTCGATTCGCGCGTCATCCTGGATCATCCGGGAGCTGAACGCCTGCTGGGTCGTGGTGACATGCTTTTCCAGGCGCCGGATGCCGCTTCCCCTGTGCGTGTGCAAGGTGTCTTTGTCTCGGATACAGAGATCCAGCGCCTGACCCATTACTGGCGCGACCAGGCTGGTGCGATCAGTCCAATGGTGGCGGCAACACCTGGCGGCGTTGTGGATGCACCCGCCTATAGCGGTGTTCCACTCAAGCAGGTAGCCATGTTCGAAGATATGTCCCCGGAGGAAAAAGGGGATCCCCTACTGAACGATGCCATTGAACTGGTACGGCGTGAAGGACGGGCTTCGGTCTCCATGCTGCAACGCAGGATGCGCATTGGCTACACACGCGCCGCCCGCCTGGTGGACAGCATGGAGGATAGCGGTATCATCAGTCCATCCCAGCCCGGCAGCCAGGTGCGCGAGGTGCTGGATTACGGTCAGACCATCCCCCCGGAAGAAGATGGGATGTAGGGGGATTGGATGGTGGTGGTTGACGGCAGATGATGGATGTGATCATTTATGGACTTGAATTCATCCAACCTCAAACGTCAAAAAAATCCCATGCCGGATTTTGTCAGGCAAGCCCTGGATGAGAAAGAGCTCATGACCGCTTACCAGGCACGCCCGGCATACCAGCGCAATGACTACCTGGGTTGGATAACCCGTGCCAGGCGCCCGGAAACGGTTCAGAAACGCTTGAACCAGATGCTTTCGGAGCTTGAACAGGGCGGCGTATATATGAATATGAAGCACCAGCCCTCCTCCAGGGCATAAGAGGTATCCATAAAAACGGAATCGCATCTCCCTCTCAACCAGATACTTTCCGGTGACTGCGTGGAAGTAATGGACGGGTTGCCAGCCGCCTCGGTGGACCTGGTCTTTGCTGACCCACCGTATAACCTGCAATTACGCAAGACCCTGTGGCGTCCAAATTTGAGCCGCGTGGATGCCGTTAACGATGACTGGGATCAATTTGAAGGATTAACAGAATACGATCGTTTTACACGCGAATGGTTAACCTCCTGCCGCAGGTTATTAAAAGACACCGGCACATTGTGGGTGATCGGCTCGTATCACAACATCTACCGGGTGGGTTCCATCCTGATGGACCTGGGATATTGGATATTGAACGATATTGTGTGGGTCAAGACCAATCCCATGCCCAATTTCCACGGTATGCGCTTCACCAATGCCCACGAAACCATGCTGTGGGCACAAAAGATCAAAGGGGCACACTACACTTTCAATTATCAAGCCATGAAATCCCTGAACGACGACCTGCAGATGCGCAGCGATTGGGAGTTGCCACTGTGTAAAGGTCCCGAACGGGTGCGGTTAAACGGAGAGAAAGCCCATTCCACCCAGAAGCCGGAAGCATTGCTCTACCGCGTCCTGGCCTCCAGCACCAAACCGGGTGATGTGGTCCTGGATCCTTTTTTTGGCAGCGGCACCACTGGTGTGGTCGCCAGGAAACTGCACCGCAAATGGATCGGCATTGAACAGGACCAGGCATACAGTCAGCTTGCCCGTCAACGCATCGATGCCGTTGAAGAAGGGGAATATTCGGAGGACGTGTTCATCAGCCCATCCAAACGCCAGCGCCCGCGCGTCACGTTTGGTACCCTGCTGCAAAACGGTTATGTAAAGGTGGGACAGGAATTGTATTTTAAGAAGGATAATGCGGCCGCCACCATCCTGGCGGATGGACGCCTGCGGCTGGGAGAAAAGACCGGCACGATCCACACCCTTGGCCGCGAATTACTGGGAGCTCCCTGCAATGGCTGGGAACACTGGTTATATATGGAAAATGAGAGCGGGGAAAAAAGTCCTATTAATGATCTTCGTGAGGAATATCTGAAAAGAGCAAAAGAAAGCTGAATTTATTTCTTAAAATCCTTTTCAAAGGCTTCCATATGTTCAGCAGTCATCAGCATGATTCTACCCAGGGTAAAATCATGCAAGTATTGACCGGCTTCCTGCCCAGCCTTTGTCTGAAGCGCGGTTTCCAGGGCATCGCGTGAATCAAAGATCAACTCATGTATGCGCGTAAACTGCCTTCCTTGCGGGTCATGCACCAGCTGTTGCACTGTGCTGACGACTTCCTTACGCAGGCGTGGCAGCTTTTCTGCCAGCCCCATGAAAATCTGCCAGTTTACCTGGAATTCCATTTCGTTGAGGGGTTGTTCGAACAGGATGACCAGTTTAAACATAAGATTTTCCTGAAATCCTCTTAATTTTTAGACCACATCAAAATTTAAAACAATATTATGGTGAAATTGTATCCCATTTTTATTTATTTTCATCGAGAGACTCTATTGATGGGATCAGAATAATTGATATGCATCTTAAAATAACTTTTCCCCAAGATCCGTTGATGTTTTATATATTTACTCGTAGTTTGTCAATTTTTTGATTTTGCAGACATGATTTATGCAAAGTCAGGGGAAAAGTTCTGCATGCTCCCGGTGGGGTCGGAGGGGAGATTTATAAAAATATTAGACTTTTTGCGAACACCCTGATTGTTCGAATATTAACTATTGAAAGCATAACCTTTACCTGATATTATATTAATGTAGAGTCTACATCCGTAAATTCGAACAAAATAAACAGGAATAATCTCTGACAGTTATTCACAACAACATCATCATTTTCTGCTCATAAGATCATGAAAGGAGTTGGAATGAGGAAGATCAATGTGATTATACTGGTTATATCTGCCATCTGTCTCCCGATCCTATTAACAACTACCGGCTACGCAGCTCCACAATTACCAATCAAAATCTCCACTAATTGTCCGTTAGCCTCCGGGCAGGTGGGCATTCCATATTCCACTCAGTTAACAGCTGTAAACGGAATTGAGCCAATGAACTGGTATATTCCGGATGGAACTTTGCCGCCCGGGCTCACCTACAACAAAACGGGACTTATATCAGGAACCCCAACCACGGCAGGCACCTTTGGCTTTTCCATCACAGTCTACGATGCCCAACAGAATAAAGATGGTCCGATCCAATGTGCGATCAACATCATTTCTCCAGCCACTCCCACACCAATCATAACAATTCAACCATTCGATTACAGTATCAATGCCGTTGAAGAAGAAATCGTCCTTGACCCAAATCTACTTAGAGGGTCTGGATTGAATCGGGTTGAAGCATTACAAACGATCGAAGTAAGGCTTCTCAGTGGCGTTACCGCACCGGGTCAATTCTATTTTGAAGGAATACCGGAAGGTGTGGGTTCATCCTGTGATGTCATGGCAGGTTCACCCAATTTTTCAAGCAATTGTACTTTCTACATCGATGATATGAACACAATTCCCATGGAAGGGGATTACCCTGTTGAAGTGATCATGTTCATTAATAATATTAAACGGGTGGATATTTTTCATATCAGGATACCTCTTTTAAACGATCTGGTGATTACATCCGTAAAACCAGTCCAGGTAGTATACGATGCAGATCTACATGGAGTCACAACACTGGTCAAGGGAAAAACAACTGCTTTCAAAGTGGCGGTTGATTCAAGCTATGCGGAAGTCGTTAATGTCCAATTTTCCTTGAATTTACCAGCGGAAGATTGGGATACCTCCCCACCGAGTACCGGACGTTTTATCCAGGGAGTTCCCGCTGGATGGAGTTATCCGGTAATATGGGGACCGATCAGCATATCTCCTGGTACAAATGAGATCATCCTGCCTTATCTTCAGGATGATGAGACCGAACTGACATTTTCGGAAGCATTGGATCTACCTTCATTGGTTCTGGGAAGATGTGTTGGTAATATCTGCGGACCTGATGTGCGCGTAATGCCGCGCCCCAAACACAGTGGGAATATCACTTACAACGTCACCGTGGACCCTGCCAATACTTTGGGAGAAATCCAAACCAGCAATAATTCCTTCACCGGGAATGCCAATGCAATCAGCACCAGACCATGGAATTTCTATATTGTTCCTTACAAGGATATTGGAGGTGGATGTTTCCCTGACCAGGAATACCTGCTTAATGGCAGTAAAAAGATGCTCGAATATCTACTGGCATTATTTCCAATAGCCGATTCGGAACTTTCATATTCGTTCGCACCGTTTACAACCGCACCTTGTGCGTCTGACCCGACGCGTACATGTGTATATTCAGACACATGGGAAATGCGCAAAGATTATCCTGGATTTCAGGATCGCGGTACATTTCTAAGTGAGATATCCGATCTGGCTATTTCTGAAGGATATGACTTTGCCATTGGCATAGGGTGTGGTTGTGGAGGCGGAGCAAGCGGAGTGTCTTCCGCCTTCTTCTCCGGGGACTGCTCAGGAACATCAACCGATGTCATGGCCCACGAGTTCAATCATGTAGTTACAGGTATGGGAGATATCTACAGTCTGGACTGCCTGGTTGAATGGAACGAGGTATATTGTGAGCATCCGGATGGAACACGGGATTATTATTGCTACGAAGATGCCCGTACAAAACGAGACGGCTATACAGGGATCAATTGTGCACTTGAAGGTGACACGATCGTTTGTGATCCAAGTGCTGTTAAGAATTGTGTTGCATCCTGTAATTGCTCCATATACGATTCAAACTATGAGTCTTACCCTGTTTGCCCTGGGTTGGGTGTCTGTAATAATGCATGTTGCCGGAGCATTGCAAGTTCTTCATGCAGTGATGGCACCATTTACAGTGGACCTGATGGCCGGATTTTTCATCAGGCATCTGAAGGCTTCTGGGTGAACCGTTATATTCCGGTTTCAGACAATGCGGTTTATATAATGGATACTTATTATCCAGCCGTGGGTGAGACAATCCGGCATTGGATGAGGCTGGATAACACGTATCAGCATTGCTACGAAGACAGGGTTTTTCGGGATGGTTATTTGAATTTGCTAAGGAATACACGGTTCCTGGATACTGATGATCCTGAAGCACTACTAATCAGTGGTGAATTGGGAAAAAATGGCACAGCCAGCTTTAATCCTTTTCTACGAATTACCGCTCCACGTCTTGATCTGATCCCGGGGGATGGACAAGGTTACTCGATCGTATTGTTGGATGGAAACAATAATGTTCTGGAAAGCAATTACTTTGAACCTGTTTTTTATCAAAGTGATCCTAATGAAGGTCCAATAGATTTCTACCATCTTTCATACCGGGTGCAATGGGTGGAAGGAACAAAGAAGATCGAATTAAGAGATGGATCGGGATCCGTACTGACCAGCCGGGATGTAAGTCCGAATCTCCCTACTGTGAAGATCACTTCACCCAAAAGCGGAGATACACATGCAGCAGATACCTCCCTGGTTGTAACCTGGACCGGTTCGGATCCAGACGGTGATCCTCTGAGTTATTCAATCTCCATCAGTACCGATAAAGCCGAAAGCTGGCAACCAATTGCCATCAATTTAACTGAATCCAATTATCCATTAAACGTTTCATCTTATCCGGAAGGTGCAGAGGTATTGGTCAAGGTTCGGGTAACTGACGGGGTGAATACCGGCGAAAATTTAATTGAATCCCCGATCCTGCTCATGTCTGAACAAAAAGTCTTTGAAGTCGGTAAACCTTTCCAGAATTGGATCCTATTGGCAATTTTCTGTATCACAGCAGGTATCGTCCTTGTGATAATAACAATCTATCTGGTCATAAGGAAAAAAACAGTTCAACAATAAAATTGAACAGTCAACGATTATGAAAAAAGGGTGTGTTTATTGAGAAAACCCAATGAACACACCCTGTGATTTTAAACAGCTCAATTTTCTTAATTAATCCCCCTAATGTCCTTTTACCCAATCTCTCTTTTTATGGTATTATGTTTCATCGAAACAGGAAAACCTTATGGAAGATAACAAGATCACCATCATTGAAGGTCCACCCCCCATCTTTGAACCCGTTCAGGATGGCTGGGCACTTGGCCTTGGAGAAGGCCCCCAATATAGCGTCACCGTAATGACCCGACTGCGCACTTTCAACGGGCCGGCATTGGTCGAGCGCTGCTACCGGGCTTGGAATGTCGGAGGTCACATGCACCTGCATTACCGCAATGATATCGGCATGGAACAGCAAGCACCCATTATCGCGGTACGCTCTGTCGAATCACCGGATGGTCACATGCTCCTGCTCTGGCTCAACCTGGACAGCGAGAAGGTGGAATATGAATTTGACACCAATGACGATGATGACCTGGACGACAATCCAGACAACCTCAATTAGTATTGGATAAATAATGCCATTCATATTGACTGAGCTTCAATCCGGAGTGCTCACTCTGACCATGCAGCGACCGCCCGTCAATGCGTTGGATATGGAGACCATCTCGGAATTGTTGAAGGCTTTTAAGGATGTAGCTCGGGATCCTGCCGTGCGCTGCATCCTTCTGAACGGCTCGCAAGGGGTTTTTTGCGCCGGACACGATATCAACGAGATGCTGGTGGCACATGACCAACGCATTTCCTATCGCGATCACCTGCTGGAGTCTTATAACCCCCTGATCCTGCAGATCCGCCAGATCAGCAAACCTGTCATAGCCGTGATCAATGGCCCGGTGGCAGGCGCGGGACTGGGGATCTCATTAGCCTGTGACCTGCGGATCGCCTCAACAAACGCTCATTTTACGGTCGGGTTTGCGGGCATTGGTCTGGCACCTGATTCCGGCATCTCGCTCTTCCTACCCCTCCTGGTGGGGCTGGCGCGTGCCACCGAACTGGCATTCAGCAACGTCACGATCCCTGCCACGCAAGCCCTGGAATGGGGACTTATCAACCGACTTTTTCCAGAAGAAGACCTCACTTCCCAAAGCACCATCCTGGCAGGTCTCTTGGCGAACGGTCCGGTAGACGCCTTTGGGCTGGCAAAGCGTGCTTTCAACCGCTCCGTGCTGCCCAACCTGGAAGATGCCCTCGATCATGAAGCCCACCTGCAGGAGATCGCCAGCCATGGTGCGGAACATTTGGAGGGAATCAGAGCATTTCTGGAGAAGCGTTTTCCCAATTTCAACCCTGATCACGAATAAACTTTTTAGTATTAGATTTCACGCAGGACGTCATTAATAGAGCATGGAGTTTGTCATATTGACGTAATTTCCATTTTCGGTTAACTTTAAGCAGTAATCGTAATACACAGGAGCAGCTTGCAGGTAGCGAGACTCTATGATTGTCATGGTCAACATATACAGGTAAAAAAGCGGACACTTTTCCGATGTGTCCGCTTATATTTTTACAGCGAATTTCCATACCTTTTCAATAAGAAGATGAATCGGAACCAACAATCTTGATTTATTGAAATCGACCAATTTCTATTTTATTTAGGAGATGAAAATGTCTGGACAGATCAATGCTTTTGAAATGGCTCAGGAACAGTTCGATGGCGTAGCCAAAACACTGAATCTTGATCCACAGATCAGCGAAGTGCTGCGCTGGCCGATGCGTGAATTCACTTTCCGCATTCCAGTACGCATGGATGATGGCAGCTTACGCGTTTTCCAGGGATACCGTGTACAGCACAACGATGCGCGCGGCCCCTATAAAGGCGGAATCCGCTTCCATCCATCCGAAACACTGGATACTGTACGCGCCCTGGCGACCTGGATGACCTGGAAATGTGCAGTTGCTGACATCCCCCTGGGTGGCGGCAAAGGCGGCATAATTGTTGACCCGGCCACCCTCTCAACGGCAGAAAAAGAACGCCTGTGCCGCGGCTGGGTACAGAATATGTGGCGAAATATCGGACCACGCCAGGATGTACCCGCACCGGATGTCGGCACCACCCCGCAGATGATGGGCTGGATGATGGATGAGTATTCCAAGCAACAAGGCCAGTTTACTCCGGGCGTGTTCACAGGCAAACCCCTGGGCGGCGGCGGCTCCCTTGGCCGCACCGAAGCCACAGGATTTGGCGTGATCTTTACCGTGCGTGAAGCCATGAAACACCTGGGTATCGATCCCAAAACAAGTGTGGCTGCCATCGAAGGATTTGGAAATGTGGCCCAATATGCTTCCATCGGCTTCATTGAAATCCTGGGCGGCAAGGTTGCCTGCGTATCCTGCTGGGATCGCCACGATAAAACCTCCTATACCTACAGTCACAAGAATGGCATCGATCCGCACTTCCTGCTGACCATTGTGGACCAGTACGGTACGATCGACAAGGAAAAGGCCAAGGCTGCTGGTTATATCATCGAATCCGGAGACAAGTGGATCGAAAAAGATTGTAATGTGCTGATCCCAGCTGCAATTGAAGGTCATGTCAATGCTGAGACCGTCGTCAAGATGTCTAAGAATGTCAAGATCCTTGCAGAAGGCGCCAATGGCCCCTGCACACCTGAAGCTGATGATTATATCAAGCAGCACGGCATTTTCGACATCCCTGATTTCCTGTGCAACGCAGGTGGTGTAACCTGTTCTTACTTCGAGAGCGTTCAAAACGATATGAATTTCTACTGGTCAAAGGAAGAAGTATTGCAGAAACTGGACGCCAAGATGACATCCGCCTTCCATGGTGTGCTGAATATGTCCACCAAGGAAAACGTCTACATGCGTGATGCAGCTTACATGGTCGCCATTGACCGTGTGGTCAAAGCCATGCAATTACGAGGCTGGGCTTAAGCCTGGTTGATCCAAACGATAAAAGCCTGGTGGAATATAACTCCACCAGGCTTTTTTATTCCGGGAATATTAGTAATTATGCGGGGTATAGAACCAGTCCCACTGTACCAGGACCAAAATTGATAGCCAGTGCCACTGAAAGGTCGGTAAGTTCTGAGGAGCTTACATTAAATAATTTTTTGGCTTGCTCCAGCAACGCCTGCCCGGAAGCCAGATCCCGGGCGTGAACGATACCCAGGTGCACCGGTGCGTCTCCAAATGCCTGCCGTCCAATCTCCAATACCCGGTCCAAGGCAGCTTTACGTGTGCGTACTTTGTCGGTCATATTTACGATGCCATCCTTGAGCACTGCAATCGGCTTGACATTCAATACGGAAGCCAGGGCTGCAGAAAGGGTGCCAACCCGACCGCTCATGCGAGCATAATCCAGCTTGTCGAGCGTCAGGATGATCTGGACCTTCTCACGGACTCCATCCAGGTACTTTATGATCTCATCCACACTTCTTCCAGCCCGCTCCATCAGCCTGGCAGCCCGGCACATGAAGCCGATCCCCATCGAACCTCCGGCAGAATCGTATGTGACGATCTTGAACTTATCCTTTAATTCTTCTGCGGCAATCACAGCCGAGGCATACGTACCCGATAATTTGCTGGTGACGTGGACTGAAAGAATGGTGTCGCCCGGTTTGGCGATCTTCTGATAAAACTCACTGAACTGGTGAGGAGACGGTTGGGATGTTTTAGGGATGGTCCTGGTTTCCTCAATCTTACGATAGAAATCATCAAAGCCCATATCCACAAACTGGAGGTAGGTTTTTTCACCAAATTGGATATTGATGGGTATGACTTGAATATCAAATTCCTGCTCCCAGGCAGGAGGCAGATCTGCAGCCCCGTCCGTAACGATATGCAACATGAGAAGTCTCCTTTCAATACTATAAAAAAGTAAGGGTAATACCCTTACTTTTATTCTGTATCATTGGAAACCCCAATTCCTTAGTTTAGTTTCTGATTAAAGAGCACAATAACGGTCCACTTCGGCCGCAATAACAGCCAGGCTGTCCTCCCAGAATTTGGAGGTGCGAATGTTGATGCCAAAGCGGTCAGCCAGCTCAGCTGCGGTGCCTTCACCCGTGGAAGCCAGCAAATTCTTGTAGTCTGGAACAAATTCTGCGCCGCGCTGCTGGTAAATAGCGTAGAGTCCTGTGCCGAACAACAATCCAAATGAGTAGGGGAAATTGTAGAATGACAAACCAGCATAGTAATAATGCGGTTTCCAGGTCCACATGTAATTATTCAGGGTACTCTCATCCACACCATTACCATAGGTCGCTTTCTGAGCGTTCCCCATGATGTCGCACAGATCTTCAGCCGAAAGCTCGGAACTGGCACGGCGCTCGAAAACCTCTTTTTCAAACAGGTAGCGCGAGTAGATATCCACGATAATCTGGGCATGCCCGATCAGGGAGACCTCCAGGATAGCCAACTGTTCCTGCGGATCTGTGGCCTGCTCGAGGGCTGCATGCTTGACAATCGTCTCACACATGATCGAGGCAGTCTCAGCCATGGTCATGGGGGTGTTGCGCTGCAAGGCTGTCTTGCCAGCCTGGTAGATGCAGGAATTATGGAAACCGTGACCAAGCTCATGTGCCATGGTGGAGACCTGTCTGAGAGAACCGTCAAAATTAGACAGGATGCGTGATTCCTTCACCAGTGGGATCCCCATGCAAAATGCCCCGCCGCGTTTGCCTTCACGTTGCTCGGCGTCGAGCCAGTTATTTTCCATGGCATGCCGGGCAAATCCGCCAAGTTCCGGCGAGAAATTGTTAAAGTGTTCGCAGATGAACTCACGCGCTTCTTCAAAGGTGAAACTGCGCCTGGTTTTTCCGGTGGGTGCAAAGATATCCCACCAGGCCAGCTTTTCAGTCCCAAGCCGGCGGGCTTTGGCCTGGAAATAGCGCCGAAAGACAGGGAAGGAAGCCTGCATGGCTCCCAACATGGCTTCAAGGGTTGGGCGGTCGATGCGGGCCTGGTCAAGGGGA